>Ga0187778_10001219_pt1 | contig 18092 bp, 17 predicted proteins | sample 1015_Q2_SP5_20_M_FD_132418 | JGI IMG/M metagenome (GOLD analysis project Ga0187778, IMG submission 132418) | Tropical peat soil microbial communities from peatlands in Department of Meta, Colombia - 1015_Q2_SP5_20_MG | ecosystem: Environmental > Terrestrial > Soil > Wetlands > Peat | place...
ACCAGTATGTATGTTCAACCTGATTCACTCACGGGCTCCGGCGTCGGATTTTTCTGTTGCAGGCTTTTCAGCCGGCGTGCTGGGCTCCTCCACCTTGATTTTCGCCTTATCAGGCAGGCCGTAGGCGCCGGAGGTGACTACACGCTCCCCGGCCTGTATTCCCTCAAGAATTTGGACCTCATCTCCTTCGCGTAGACCGACCTTCACTTCCTTTTGGTGCGCTCGTCCATCATCACCAGCAAGCATTGCCGATGTCTTGCCATCTTCAGCAGTAAGCAGGCTTGGGGCCGGAATCACCACTGCGTCTGGAACGGTTTGTGCCAAGATCGTCAGCCGCACGCTCGTGCCCGGTTTCAGATGTCGTTGCGGGTTGTTGGCACTTACCCAAATCTCCACGGTTGTACTGTTGGGATCCAGTGCCGGGCTGATCACGGTGACCCTGCCGTGTACTGGTTCCTCCTCGCCCGGTGCTGTGATGTCCGCTTTTGCGCCGATCTTTAACATTGCCGCCTCGGGTTGCGGAATATGGGCACGCGCAATCACTTGGGAGATGTCCATAACCGTCAGCAGAGGAGCGCCGGTTGTGGCCATTTCACCTGGATAGAGTGGGCGTTCAGCTATCACGCCGTTGATCGGGCTGCGAATCTCGGAATAGCTCAGTTGTGCCTCTGCACCCATGTACTTGCCTTTTGCTGACTCCAGTTGGCCCGCGGCCGATTTCATGGTGTTCTGTTTTCCGATGGCTAGCAGGGCATCCAGGTGTTTCTGCGCCATCTCGTACTGGTTGCGGGCTTGCGTCAGATCCACGCCGGATTGATCGAGTTCCTTGCGCGGCAGCGCGCCCTGCTGAAAAAGTTCCTGGCGGCTGTCATAGATTTTTTGCTGCGCATCCAGCAGTTTCTTCGCAGCTTGGACGTCAAGCTCAGATTTCTGGATCTCCAGCGGCAAATCTGAAGCTGTACTGATCTCGTATGTAGCCAGGGCCTGATCGTACGAGCCTTTGGTGTCCTCCGTGGCTGCAGTAAGATCTTTGTTTTCGAGAACAGCAAGTAATTGGCCTTCGCGGACAGTGCTTCCTCGATTGACATAGAACGTCTTCACGGGAGCGCTTATCTTAGGAACGATGGCTGACTGCGCCAGCGGGAACAGCACAGCTGCAGTGCTTACAAGCTGTTCGATTGTTTTCTTTTCAGCAGTCGTTACCTGGACGGGAACTACAGGCTCTTTTTCACCGGCCTCTTTGGAGCAGCCGGCGCAAAGCAAGCAGATTGCTGCTGCTGTCATAGCTCTCACCCACACCTGTGTGTTAGAGGGCGCTATTCGCAGCATCACAGAGTCCCCGTTAATGTCTGCAGATTTGCCAGTGCCACTCGGTAGCGCGCCTGGCCATCACTTAGCGCGTTTCGTGCCTGGCTTAAGGTATTCTGAGCATCGACAACCTCCAACACGATGGCCTCGCCTGCCTGATATCGCATCGTGGTCAGCCGCAAGCTTTCGGCGGCCAGTTCAGCCGAACGCTGCAGGGACTCCAATTCGTCTCGCGAAATTTGTGCTTCCTCGTAAGAATTTCGCAGCTTTGCTAGTAATTGTCGCTGGGCAAAACTCAGCTCAACCTGCGCCTGCTGTCGCCGCAAAGTGGCTTGCTTCAGCTTGCTGCGATTTGCGCCCCAATTCCAGATTGGCAGCTGTAGCGTGGCGGTTCCGGCGTAGCCCAGATTGTGGATTGGCAGCTTGGTGACAGGATCGACCCCATTAATGGCAAAATGATTCGCATCGATACCATAGAAATAGTCGACAGCGACTGAGGGTAAGAATCCGTTCCACGCAACGGCCACCTCCTGATTTGCCTCTCGTACCGCTGCCAGGGCAGCACGCAAGTCAGGATTCTGGTTGGCTGCGGCGGCTTGGACTTCGGCAAGCGTGGGGAGTGGTTCGGGAATCTGCAGATCATCCACAACTGAGAAATCCTGGTTGAAGTCAGGGAATACAAGCACCGCCAATTCCAAGCGGCTGCGCTCCATTTCCAGTTCAGCTTCCTTCAACGCACGCTGCTGTTCCTGAAATTGAAGTTCGGCTTTTATAGCGTCGGAGTGTGCAACTTCTCCGCCTGCTTCGAGTTTTTGGCTGATGCTCAGAAACCTGTGCGCTTCACTTGCGGCACGCTGCGCCGTGGCATATTTTCTTTGCGCCACGACAAATCCGTAGTATGCCTGGACGATCGTTACCACCAGCCCGCGCGCCGCAACCTCAGACCGCGCCCGAGCTACGGCCTGGGCCGCCAAAGCCCGGCGGTATTCCGCGACAGTCGCAAATGAAAATTCTTGGTGCACATCTCCCTGGCTGACATATTCGTGGACGCCATTGTTAGCTATGTAACGTCCGACGCCCGGGATGCCACTACCTTGGGTATAAATGAACGAGGTATTGAAGTTTACGTTGGGGAGCAATGCCGCGCGGCTTTGTACTTTGTCTTCCTTCGCCACGCCAAATTCGGTGCGGGCTGCGAGATACTCGGTGTTAATCTTCTTGGCCCGTTCCAGAGCGTCCTGCAGCGTCAAAGTGATCGGGATTGTGCCGGAACTCGCTTGGGCGTTGGAAGGGATGACCTGGCTCCGTGAGGTTTGAACGAAACCTGCCAAGCTGATCAGAACGACTCCGACATGCGCCATCCAATGCTGCACATTGGTTCCCAAACCTGTCATGTTCAAATGCTCAAGGAATGAACATTAAGGAAAGCTGAAGTCAATGCTCTGGATTCTCGCCGACCAGGAAGACTCAGTTTGTCGGTAGTTCAACCGTCATGCGGGTACCGTGGCCGGAAGTGCTTTCGGCGGTGATCGTTCCCCCGTATGCTTCGACTAGCGCTTTGGCGATCGCCAGGCCGAGGCCGAAGCCGCCAGTCCCACGATTGCGCGACGGGTCGCCACGATAAAAGCGCTCAAAGATATGAGGCAGTTCCTCAGGTGGGATGCCCGGGCCGTGGTCCTGGACCGTGATCTGGGCCGGCCCGCCATTCTTGCTCGTCAAACTCATCTCGACTGACCCGCCCTCGGGGCTATAGCGCACAGCGTTTTCCAGCAGATTGGACCAGACCAGCTGCAGATCCTCGGGGTCAGCCCGTAGCGGAATCTGGCCATTCTTGTGCAAATGGACGGAGGTTCCGCGCTCGCTTGCAAAATGGCGAATGCGTTCCACCGCTTCGTCACAGGTTGCGCCGACGTCGATCATTTGCAGGTCGCGGCGCAAAGCGCCGTGCGCCCACTGTTCGGCGCGCGCCAGCCGGAGCATCCACTGTAGAAGCTGTTCCAAACGCTGAACGTCCTCCAGGGAGTGTTCCAACCCTTGCTGATATTCCTCGGAAGATCGTGGCCTTTGCAGGAGAGACTGTACGGTGGACTTGAGCACAGCGACCGGCGTCTTTAATTCGTGCGCGGCGTTGCCCAGAAATTCTCTCTGTTGCACAAATGAGCGTTCGAGACGGGCCAGCATGTTGGTCATGGATTGCAGCAAGGGACGAAGCTCGCTTGTGCGCTCCGCAGTCTCCGGAACTCGCAGCACCCAATCCTGGCTCGAAACCAGGGCCGCACGTTCTGCGAGTTGCTGTAACGGTTCCAGTCCACGACGAATTCCCCAGAGCGCCAGAAGGACCGTTATGCCCAGCAAGAGAGCGCACCACGCCCCAATAGAGATTCCAGCGGCGTTGACCTGCTGGTCCAGCTGGTTCAGCGGAGCGGCATAGAAAATGGTCAGCGTCTGGGGGCGGAACGCCGGGCCCTCTTCCCGGTCGAGCACTGGGGCTTGAAAAACTCTCAACCCGCGGTAATGAACATGCGCCCACTTAAAGCGCCAATGATCTCTTCCTTCCGGGGAGACCTCCAGCCCCTGAGGCCAATTGGGAGAACGGACCAGCAGCCCCGACTTTTGGGCCCAAACCGCGAAGATGTCAGGATGTGATGGATCGATGGGCGGCGGAACAAGGCTGTCATCAAAGTACACGTTCCCGCTGCTATCTTCGGTATAGCGCACCAAGGCGGCAATACTCAGTGCGCGCGCTTGCATGGCGGCATCCAGCGTAGAGAGCAAGTGTCTTTCGGTGTAGTAAGTCCCGGTAAGCAATAGACCGCCAGCCAGCAATACTTGCGAGAGGAGCACGATCGCAATCAGCCGGTTTCGAATAGAAGTCTGCCGCATGCCTAATCCTTCAAAATGTAGCCCTGCCCACGAATAGTATGGATCAACTGTTTCGAAAAACCATTGTCGAGCTTGCGACGCAGCCCCGAGATGTAAACCTCGATGACGTTGCTGAACTTCTCCCAGTTGTAGTCGTAAAGGTGTTCCAGCAATTCCGATTTCGAGACCACTGCCCCGGGCCGATGCAAGAGGTATTCGAGTACGCGATATTCCATGGCAGTGAGTGAGACCGGCTTTTCGCCGCGCTGTACCGTTCTCTTCACCGTATTGAGTTCGAGGTCCGCGATTGTCATGACCGGCGACGGCTGTCCCTTACCGCGGCGGATCAGCGCTTTGGTCCGGGCCAGCAATTCGCCCAGGTCAAAAGGCTTAGTAAGGTAATCATCGGCGCCAGCGTTGAGCAGCCCTACCACCGATTCTTTTTCGTCCCGCGCCGTAAGTACCAGCACCGGAGTTCGTTGGCCTGCTTCGCGAATCCTGGTGAGCAACTGCATGCCGTCCATTTGCGGCAGCATCAGATCGAGGAGTATGGCATCGTACTCATTGGATTCAGCCATGAACAGCCCCTCCTGGCCGTCAGGGGCGATGTCGACTGCATAACCGGCGCTCTCGCGGAGGCTGCGGGCAATGTTTTCCGCCAGACGGGGTTCGTCTTCGACAATCAGCACGCGCATGCTGTCTTATACCTGCCTACACCTTAACGCGTCCTTAAGGAGGTTTGAAAGTCTTCTCCGCCGTGCTGTACCCGTGAACTCATGGCCCGTTCTGGAACCCCTTCTCCCACATTGGAGCCGCGCTGCACCACGCGCTCCTCAGACCAAACCCAAATTGACAGAATTCAAAGGTATTTGACCCTCCGAGTCGGCAGCGAAACTTTGGCGAAATACCTGCTCAGGACAGGTCATGCCGCGTTGCTCCACACCGAGCCCGGCAAAACTACTGTGGAACCGGGAGGACCATGATCGATCTTGACGAAGTGAAGATCACCCAGCGGGATGGACAAGTGCTGAACTTGCTGGTGCAAGGCTGCAGCAATAAAGAGATCGCGGAGCAACTGCACATCAGTCCACGTACAGTCAAGCAGCACCTTCGCACCTTGTTCTTGCGCGCGGGCATTACCGAAGGTCGTAAGCGGGTGAAGCTTGCCACTGCCATGTACCAAAGGGAGCAGAAGACCTATGCAGCCGTGTGATCGCCTGACCGCAAAAGAGGTACGAGTCGCCACCCTGGTTTGGGAAGGCCTGACGAACCGCGAAATCGCAAGCAAGATCGGAACTACCGAGCAGGTGGTGAAGAACTACCTCCGGAATACCTTCGATAAGCTTGGCGTCTGGAGTCGGCTCGAACTGGCCCTTTATGTCGCTAGCCATGGAGGTGCACAATGGAGAACCCCGCTCGCCACCGAATCAGCAACTACGGTTGAAACTACGTCTTTGCGCCGGGTTGGCTAGACCTCGCTGCACGATCGTTCGCGAGATGTTGGGAGAGCCTGCCAATCCTGATTTCTAGCTAGTTTTTCACAGATACAGTCCCAGTAAGAATTCTTGACCGGACGCGTCGAAACATATTGTTACAGGGCGTTCTTGGGGCGACGGCTTGCATTCACTTACCAATGCACATGATCTGATGCTGCAGGCTGTGGAGGACGCGCATCTAACACAAAAATCAGAAGCCTCCGCTTGGAGGAGAGTGATTGACGTAACGGGATGCCTGAGATACATAGCTTCAGGCGCAGGGAAGCTGTTAATTTCTGGCTGTGTCTCCTGTTTGCATTGGCATCTCAAGCCACGTTCCGTCGGGGTTGTCTCGGAAACGAGCAGGCACATGTGGCGCCTTCACAGCAGTCTTCTCGGGAAAAGTAAGCGAGTCGCATCATGCTTAAGATTGATCACAACAGTTTCCGCCCCACCGTCCTGATCATCGACGACTCCCCAGAGGTGCAGCGTTATCTCCGGCTCGTTTTGGAGACCGATGACTATAAGGTCGAAGTCGCGGACAACGGCGAAGAAGGCCTCGAACGGCTGAGCAAAGGGTCCATTCCCTCCTTGGTGCTGCTGGACATGCACATGCCGGGCATGGACGGCCTGCAGACGTTGCGGCGCTTGCGCGAACAGCACCCCCAGCTGAAGGTGGTCATGTGTTCGAGCGAAGACGACCCTGAAATCGTGCGGCAAGCCATCTTACTTGGCGCACAGGGTTATTTGGTCAAGCCGGTTCGACACCTGTATCTTTCGGCAGTACTTGAGCGCTGTTTGGATCGACACTCGCACTCCGACCAGAATCCGTCCGCCGCCGTTCTGGCAACGCCTTGGAATGGCGTGGATCGCACGAATTGAAACTTCAGTTTTAGGTCGGAATTCGAATCAGACCCTGCACAAACTCTCTCAAGACCGCCTTATCCGGCTCTGACATTGCGGTGAATTGCACGCCGTTCCCATACCCAGGAGTGCTGGTGATTACCTTCGCCGTGGCAGAGAGTTTCCTGTCTTTTACCCAGAAGGCGAGGCGGACGGCGGTTCCGGGCGGGAGAGGGTTGGGCATTTCCACAAAGCATCCGCCGACGCTGATGTCGCCGATACGAGCCCGGATAGGGGCATCCTGGTTCGCGACATGGGCTTCCACCGAGTTTCCGCAGCGAACGCGCGGGTGTGCCCGCCGGTCGCGTGCGTCCCGTGTCGATGCGTCCCGGGTCGGGCCAGGGAGCGGAAAGTCCCAGAGAGGTTTTTCCGGCGAAAGATTAAGGAGACCGAGATGCCCTAGTTTTTCCGTACCAGGCTGCCCCACCCACTTTACTCGAAAATGACTCTTGATGTTCCCGTAGGTCAAGCCGACGATCTCGTCGATGTTCGGCTGAGCCTGGACCCCGCTCAATTCAGCGCCGTGGCGGCTCACGTTCACAGTGACGACCTTCTCAGAGAAGATCTGTCCGGCGCTGTCAGTTCCAAAAATCCGGACCGGTACCCTGATGTCTTTTCTAGGCTCGCTGCGTTTACCCATGCGACGGGAAACTCCCGGCGATTACATGTTAGTCACGTGATTCTACTGCAAAGGAGTGTCCGTTGAGGAAAAAGACTGCAAAAGCTTGCATGCTTTTCGAATAGTAACCATCTCGCGTACTCTCGGCAAACAGGCTTGCGACTCGTTAGGTCGGCAGTCCGATTGCAAGACAACACAGAATCCTGGTGCCCCGCCCAGGCAGCGCAAGGATAATGGCCGCCTCCCATAAAGAAACGTTTTGGATGGCATGCGACTCGATTGAGCAGCTGCGGGCGGAATACGGTCCTTTTCACACTCGTGCGGAGGCCGAGTGCGAGGCTCGAAGACTTGGTTTCGGCTACCTCTTGCGCTACGAGCATCTGGTTGATTCCCAGGATGAGATTGAAGAAGTAAGGTGCGTATTCATTGAATTGCCATCTTCGGGAGATAAAAAGATTTCGCCGATGCATGGAGAACAAATCCGCGAAAACCGGAAATATCACACCCGTTGTGCCAGTTGTGGCGAGGCGGCAGTTCACGATGAGCCATGGCGGGCCGAGGTGTGGGCCGATATCCATGAATTTGAGCATACTCGCCACCGCGTCCGCCTCTTCGAACAGACCCGTCTGGAGGGACTGAAAGAGATTGGCGATTGGCGCGACCAATGCGCCTGACCCTGCTTCCTATCTGCAAGAATCCGAAATTTTCTGCTAGTCTGATAGCCGATCTTTAATTCATTCGCCACACACTGGGGAATCCGATGGTCGTGGTCTTATTACTGACTCTGGCGGCAATCCCACTGCTCGGCATCCTCTGGATCGCTGTTTCTGGTTCTCTGCTTCCGCAGCCCACGGTTGATGCGCTCTTCATGTCCCTTATCTTGCTCACCATGTCGGGGATTCTCGGCACCACCGCGTTGTTTGAGCTACGGAGAAAGTTCTTAGGTTCAGATTCCTCCACAAGGGCTACGAAGGCAACTTCGCCGAGTGGCCTGGTTCGCAGTGGAAAGGTGCAGGAAGTAATCTTCTTTGAATCCAATGTCGGCGAGCCGAATAAATCGATCGTGACCTTATTGGACGGCGGCCGCGCCCCCCAAATGGTTGTGCTAGCCGGGGATATGCGAAATGCACTGCCGGTGGGTCAGAAAGTCCAGATCATCATGCGCAAGGAAGGCGCCCAGAACGTGCTTGTAAACGTGATGTACGCCTAGCCCGCGGCGGATCTGAATTACCGACGTAACCGCGTCCGGCGTTTCGCTCTCGCTCCAAACCGCATACTCATTGGACAATTTCTAAGTACCAGTGTCGCGATCCCCGTCTCGGGGTCACGAATCCTGAGGGAAAGATGTCGTATACGGGAAGATTGTTTCCTACTGAAGAAGTAGGCGCTCCGGCAATTTCCATGCTCGAGCGAGCCGAGCAGATTCAGCGAGAGATTCAACACCTGTCCGGCCGTGACCTGCAATTGTGGTCGATCGGACTCCTGGTAATGCTGGTATTGGCGGCCGGCATACTTGCTTTGCTATTCCCCAACCTTCTCTGGGCGCAGCATGTGATTCACATAGAGTCCGCATACCTGCCACAATTGTTTTTCGGACTGATATCTCTCATCCTGCTTTTCAACATCTACCTGATCGGGCAGAAGATCAGCCTGAACAACACCAGGCGCGCACTGATCAGCGAACTCGTCCTCAACGAACGGCTGGAGAGCCTGTCGCTGATCGATCCCTTGACTGAATTACTCAACCGGCGGGCGCTGAACGAACTGATTCCCCGCGAGGTCGCGCGAGCCAACCGCCTCGGGTGCCATCTCACATTCATGACCATCGATCTTGAGGGATTTCGTGAGATCAATTCCAAGTTCGGTGCGCTCGAGGGCAATCTGCTGTTGCGGGATTTTGGCAAGATGCTCAAGGCGACGTTTCGTGGCGGTGACTTGATTTTCAGACACGGCGGCGATGAGTTTCTCGTAATCATGCCCGACACCGCCGAGGAGCAAATCCAGCCTCCCTTGCGGCGACTACTCCGCGCCGTGGAGCACTGGAACGCTAGCGGCGGCAAGCAGTACGAACTCGCATTTGCCTGGGCTGTCGCCCCTTATGTGACCGGTAGTGATGTCGCGGATGTGTTGCGCACTGTGGATCGCAAGATTTATCAGAAGAAACACAACTTGATTCCGGTATTCTGATCCGAGTCCCAGGGTAAGCGTGCTAAGAATCAGGCGCCGCCGCCGCGTAGCGCGCGGCCCCCATCAAAGCGGTGCTTTCATTGTTGATTACCCTCACCGGAATGGCTTCGAGCAGCGGCTGCATCCTTCCTTTGGCGACGAATGACTGCATAAACAGAGGCCCGGCGAGTTTTGTGAGTATCTTAGGTGCGATGCCGCCACCCAGGTAAACTCCGCCAGTGGCTTTCAGCTTCAATGCCAGGTTGCCAGCTTCCGCACCGTAAATGGAAACAAACACGTCTAGTGCCTGCTCGCAAAGCGGGCAGCGGCTTTCAATCGCAGCGCGCGAAATGACCGCCGCCGGATCGCCCTTCAGCATTTCCTCGGCCAACCACTCCGGCTCGGTGCCGCGCTTCGTGTCGCGCAGAAAATTGAAAATGTTGACCAGTCCCGGCCCTGAAACCAGTCGCTCATAGCTCACGTGGCCAAACTTCGCGGTAAGGTATCGCAATAATTCTATTTCGACCCCATTGCGAGGGCCGAATTCTGTGTGACCTCCTTCGCTTGCAAAGACGTGATATCGCTTGCCATCCCAATACAGCCCGGCTTCGCCCAACCCCGTTCCAGCTGAAATCACTGCCTGGTTGCCGATCGGGTTTGACTTTACTGCATTGAGCAAAACCACATCCTTGCTCTCCAGCGTAGCAATGCCCCACGCATTGGCCTCGAGATCATTAATCAGCATCACCTTGCTGATCTGGAGTTCGTCCGCAAGACCTCTCGATTCGACAATCCAGGGAAGGTTCGGCGTTTCCACGCGGCCGTTGAGGACTGGACCTGCAACCCCAAAGCAGGCAGAATCGGGACGAAGTTTAGAATCAGTGACGAATCTTGTGACGATGTCGGCTAATCCACCATATTCGTGACTGGGAAAAACCGAAACTACTGCCGGACGCAGCATCCCGGTCGAGACATCGAAGAAAGCCAACCTGGTGTGGGTGCCTCCGATGTCGCCCGCCAGGATCATTTTTCGAAATTCCTCCAACGGCGCCCGTCCCGCTCCAGCAGTTCATCGGAATCTTTCGGTCCCCAAGACCCCGCCGCATAGTTGGGGAAGTTGCGTGGTGGGAGGGCCTTCCAAACATCGAGAACCGGACTCACGACACACCAGCCTGCTTCCACCATGTCGGCGCGTTGAAACAGAGTTGCGTCCCCGATCATGCAATCGTGGAGCAGACGTTCGTAGCCGGTGCTGGGCTGGGTCCCGAAGTAATCGGCGTACTCAAAATTCATGTCCACGCCGCCCAATCGCATGATTGGCCCCGGAACTTTCGCGGCAAACTGTAACGAAATTCCCTCTTCAGGTTGGATGTGGAGCACCAGTTGGTTGGGCATGAGGTCTGCCACCGGCGTATCGCGGAACAATACGAACGGCGCACGCCGGAACTGGATGACGACGTGCGTGTTCTGGGCCGCAAGCCGTTTGCCGGTCCGCAAGTAGAACGGAACATCGGCCCATCGCCAATTATCGATTGCAAGCTTCATCGCAACGAAGGTTTCAGTACGGGAATCAGTCGGTACACCTTCTTCCTCGCGATAACCCGGCACACGCTGACTATCGGTGACTCCGGGACCGTATTGCCCTCGCACGGTTCTGCTTAGAACATCTTCCGCGCTTAACGGCTGGATCGCGTGAAGAATTTTTGCCTGCTCATCACGCACAGCATCCGCCTGGAAAGAGATTGGAGGCTCCATAGAAGTAAGACTGATTAACTGCATAATGTGGTTGGGAACCATGTCCCTCAGTGCACCCGCAGTGTCGTAATATCCGCCGCGTTGCTCCACTCCGACAGTCTCGGCAACCGAGATCTGTACGTGGTCGATGTAGCGACGGTTCCAGATGGGCTCGAAGATTCCGTTGGCGAAACGAAACGCCAAAATGTTCTGCACTGTCTCTTTCCCGAGGTAGTGATCGATGCGGTAAATCTGCCTCTCACTCGCTACCCTCAACAACTGCTGATTAAGCTGCCTCGCGGATTCGAGGTCGTGCCCGAACGGCTTCTCAATAATGACCCGCCGCCATTGCGTGTTCTCCTCGCGCATGAGCTCCGCACCCGCCAGTTGCTCCACGATCTCTCCAAAAAAGCGCGGCGCTGTGGCGAGATAAAACAGATAATTCCCGTGGGTGGAATGTTCTTTGTCGATCTTATCGAGAAAGCTCTTCATATTCGGATAGGCATTCTTATCGTCAAACTCGACAGTGACGTAGTACACACGCCGTAGGAACCACTCGATTAGGTCCGCGTTCGCAGTGCTACCTGCGTAATGCCTAATGTCATCCGCCACCCATTTTCGAAACTCTTCGTCTGACATGGATCCGTGGGAGACGCCCACAACGGCAAATTCACGGGACAACAAGTCTTGCTTGGCCAAGTTATAGAGAGCCGGGACGAGCTTTCTTCGAGTGAGGTCGCCGCCGGCGCCGAAAATCACCATGACGCAGGGATCGCCGGGCCGCCCCACCTGCCGCGGCTGTGTCATCGGAATTGTCGCTGTATCAAGCATGCTCTCCCCCAACTTGCCTAGAATTCCCTGTAGTCAGCCATGTCAAAGCCGCAATATGCCTGCAGCGCGAACTCAAAGAAGACCCTGATCGGAATTGACGGGGACGCCAGAAAGTCTGTAGCCTGAACCGGCTCCCAGCTACCTCACTGAGCTTTGGAGGTCCGTTCCACAGCTTTTAGAAGCTTTTCGAACGCTTCTGCAAACAGCCGCACTCCGTCTTCGGTCAGCTTGTCTGTAACTTCCTGGATGGAAATTCCTAGCCTGGCCAGCTTCTCCATCACCTGGTTAGCAGTCCCAACATCCTCAGTCAAAGATGGACGGGGATGCCCATGATCGCGGTACGCGTCGAGGGTTACAGGGGGCATCGTGTTCACCGTATCCAGGCCGATCAACTCCTCAACGTACATGATGTCGCTGTACTTGGGGTTCTTGGTGCTAGTGCTGGCCCACAGGACTCGCTGAGTTTGCGCACCCTTGTCGGCAAGCTTCTTCCAACGATCGGCGCCGAAGATTCTCAGGTAACGCTGATAGGTTTGTTTGCCATTGGCAATCGCTACTTTGCCCATCACGCTCTGCAGTTCAGATTTTTCGCGTTCGTCTTTCACGCTTTTCAATCGCTGCTCAATCAGAGAGTCGACGAGAGTGTCAATGCGGCTAATAAAGAAACTGGCTACGCTGGCAATCTTGCTGACATCCCCACCCTTGGCCGCGAGCTGTGCTAGGCCCGCAATATAGGCTTCAGCAACCTCGTCGTAAACCTCCTGAGCAAACAAAAGCGTAACGTTTATGTTGATCCCCTCACTGATCAACTGCTGGAAGGCGGGGATGCCTTCCGCCGTCCCGGGAACCTTGATCATGATGTTTTCCCGTCCGACCGCCTTCCATAGTCGACGCGCTTCGCTGAGAGTTTTTCGGGTATCACGCGCGAGAAAAGGCGACACCTCGAGGCTCACGTACCCATCCCGCCGTTTTGTGCTCAGGTACACTGGTCGCAAAACATCGGCGGCATCCTGAATGTCACGAATAGCTAACGCCTCATAGCGGCCGTTCGCGTCGAGATCCGTCCTCTTATCCAATTCTTTCAGCGAATCCGAATAGTATTTGCTGTCCACAATGGCCTTCTCAAAGATCGACGGATTCGAGGTCATGCCACGCAGGCCATCCTCGTCGATCAGGCGCTGCAGTTCTCCGGACGCAATCAGATCGCGACGGATGTAGTCGAGCCAAACAGACTGGCCGAACTTCAAAAGGTCCTTTACAGGGCTTGTAGATTTTGCTGTTTCCAAAACTCCAGTGGGCTGCATAAGATTCTCCTGTTGCTCAGCTATTCGATTCCGCTATTGCTTCCCGCGCTGCTTCCAGTACGTTCTCTGTCGTGAATCCGAACTTTTTCAACACATCCTTGATGGGACCTGATGCGCCAAAGCGATGCATGCCGATCATCTTGCCGGTCGGACCGACATATCGGTCCCACCCGAGTGTGGATGCCGCTTCTACCGATACACGCGCTTTTACCAACGGCGGCAGAACCTGCCGCTTGTACTCTTCGCTTTGCTGTTCAAACAGCGACCAGCAAGGCATACTCACAACCCGCGCCTTGATGCCTTGCGCCGTGAGTTGCTCGTATGCGCTGACGCAAAGTGAAACCTCGCTGCCCGTACCCATTAAGATGATTTGCGGAGTGTCGCCGTTTGCGTCCGCGAGAATATAAGCTCCTTTTGCAAGACCCGACGCAGCCGCATATTTCGAACGGTCGAGAGTGGGAACAGCCTGCCGGGTCAGCACCAGAGCTGCCGGCTTGTGCTTCAGCTGCATGATGAGCTTCCAGGCCTCGACCACTTCGTTGGCGTCTGCGGGCCGAAATAACATCAGCTCCGGCATGGCCCGCAATTGGGCCAATTGCTCGATTGGTTGGTGCGTCGGGCCGTCCTCTCCTAGAGCGATCGAGTCATGTGTGTAAATAAAAATAGACGGGATTTCCATCAGGGCAGCCAGGCGGACCGACGGCTTCATGTAATCGTTGAAATTGAAGAATGTTCCGCCATACGGCCGAATTTTGCAAACCGCCAGGCCGTTCACGGCCGCGCCCATGCCGTGTTCCCGAACTCCAAAGTGGAGATTGCGCCCGCTGTAGCTGCCGGCCTGGAAATCGCCAGCTCCTTCGAACTTAAGTCTCGTTCTGTCGGAGGTTGCAAGATCGGCTGAGCCTCCCATTAGCCAAGGTATGTTTTCGGCGAGAGCATTGAGCACCTTGCCCGAACTGTCGCGGGTGGCCAGACCCTTCGCATCAGTTGGGAACGAGGGCAGGTCTTTGTCCCATTCATCTGGAAGGTCGCGCTTTTGCATGCGATTGATTTCATCGGCAAGCTCCGGATACTTTTTCGAATATTCGTTAAAAAGCTTCATCCACTGCTCACGGAGTTGACGGCCGCGCGTGCCAATGCCCTGTTGAAAGTGTTCCAGCACGCCATCAGGGACAAGAAACTTGGCATCTTCAGGCCAGCCGTAGGATTTCTTGGCAAGCCTGACTTCCGCCTCCCCCAACGGTTCGCCGTGGGCTTCATTCGTATCCTGTTTGTGAGGGGCGCCGTAACCAATATGCGAATTGACTACGATAAGCGTTGGCTGCCCTTTAGTCTGCTCAAAAGTGCGGTAGGCGCTGGCCAGTGCAGTCAAGTCGTTCGCATCCGCGACGTGAAGGACATTCCAGCCGTATGCCGAGAACCTCTCACCCACGTCCTCGGTAAAGGATGCACTCGCAGGGCCATCGAGTGTGACTCGATTGTTGTCGTAAATCCAGCACAGGTTCGCGAGCTTCAGGTGTCCGGCGAGGGATGCTGCCTCGCTCCCCACTCCTTCCATTAGGTCGCCATCCCCGCAGAACGCGTAGGCGTTGTAATTAAAGACTTCAAAACCCGGACGGTTAAAGCGCGATGCGAGCCACATTGATGCAATTGCCATTCCCACGCTGTTACCAACGCCTTGGCCTAAGGGGCCCGTCGTAGTCTCAACCCCTGCCGTTAATCGATATTCGGGATGGCCCGGAGTTTTGCTGTCCAGTCGGCGGAATTTCTTGATGTCATCCAATGTGACCGCATATTCGCCCGTCGACTCGTACTCAGGATTGGTTCCACGGACCCCGGTGAGGAATAACATGGCGTATAGCAGCATGGAGGCATGGCCATTGGACAAAATGAAGCGATCACGATTGGGCCAGACCGGGTCCGCGGGGTCGAACCGTAGAAACTGTTGCCAAAGACAGTAGGCCACAGGCGCCAAGGCCATTGGTGCCCCAGGGTGACCGGAATTGGCCTGCTGCACTGCGTCGATTGCCAGAGTACGAATCGTATTAATGCTCAGAGTTTCCAGTTGTTTGCTGGTAAGCGTCTGTTCACTCACCGCCATGACGTCTCTTCTCCTTCCGGTGAGAGGTTCCTGCCAGGATCCCAAGGTGTTCGGAGTTTAACAGTCCCCACGTAGGCAGTCTATCAAGTTCTAAGCGATGAATGCTGACGAGAAGAGGGTACGAAGTCCAATGGTTCCCACTCCTTATCTCTTGAGATGACGAGCGCTGCAGGAAGTTTCACGCGGCTTTTGCACGTTTTTGAGTGCGATTACAATCGATTGGACTGCAGTCGGTTAGGCGTTAACAGCATGTGCAGTTTTAAACGGGTCCTCAAAGGGCTTCCATGGCGCTAAAAGAGTCGGAAGCGATTATTCTGCGAACTTACCCCTTACGCGAAGCCGATCTGCTGGTCACTTTTCTAACTCGCGCGGAAGGAAAGCTCCGGGGCGTAGCTCGTTCGGCCAAGAAGTCTAAACGGAGATTTGGTGGCGCTCTGGAGCCGCTTACCTACGTTCGCGTCTATTACGAGGATCGCGAACGAAGTGAGTTGACACGACTAGACTCCTGCGAGGTTCTGGAATCACCCTTGTCTTCCGAGGTCACCTACGCCCGAGCGGTTGCGCTGGGACACGTCGCGGAGCTACTTGATGAACTGCTGCCCGATCGCGAGCCCAACGATGCTGTATTTCGGCTGGCGCTGTCGGTGCTAGCCCGGTTGCGCGGCTCAGATTTTTGGTTGCCCCTCACATATTTCGAGTTATGGATGACCCGGCTGATGGGCTATCTGCCGGAGTTTTCTGAGTGCATCGCGTGTGGCCGGACTTTGAACGGGAGCCGGGCATTCTTTCATGCCTCGTCCGATGGGCTCATGTGTGCGAATGACAAGAGGTTGGCCTCGTCGGAAATCTCTACCGATTCAAGGAACATTGCTAAACTAATGCTCCGCATGCCGGTCGAGAAAGTCGGGACTGCTGCCTGGTCGAAGGCGCAAGGCGCTGATCTCCGCAAATTCCTGGTGCAGACACTCCAGCGGCATATTGAGAAAAAGTTGGTGACGGCAGGGATGCTCGAGAAAATCAGCTGAAAGCCCGACTTCGGTCGCCTAGAGATGGAATCTTCCTCTTAAACCACACCATGCAGAATGCCAATACTGAATGCTAGACTTTAAGACGATCTCGTGACTCCAGCTTCTCCTAACTCGCTGACCTTCCAGGAACTGATTCTGCGTCTGCAGGCATTTTGGGCAGAGCGGGGATGTGTTTTGCAGCAACCCTATGATCTTGAAGTGGGCGCCGGTACCATGGCCCCAGAAACTTTCCTGCGCGTGCTAGGCCCGGAGCCTTACAAGGTGGCCTACATTCAGCCTTCCCGTCGGCCCGCTGACGGCCGCTACGGAGAGAATCCTAATCGCCTATACAAGCACACCCAGCTTCAGGTGATCCTCAAGCCTCCCCCGGAGAATGTGCAGGAGCTCTACCTGCAGTCTCTCACTGCAATCGGGATCGATCTCAGGGAACACGACATAAAGTTCGAAGAAGACAACTGGGAAGCTCCCACATTGAGCGCCTGGGGCGTGGGTTGGCAGGTCATGCTCGACGGCCTCGAAATCACCCAATTTACTTATTTTCAGCAGTGCGGCGGATTGGATTTGGATCCGATCTCGGCCGAACTGACCTATGGCTTGGAGCGAATCGCGGCATTCCTTCAAGACAAGGATTCCCTTTACGACATTGTTTGGTCTCGAGATCCGGAAGCCGGTCGGATCACGACGTATGGCGATGTGCGGCTTGCGGAGGAGGTCCAGTTTTCCGTCTACAACTTTGAAGCAGCGGATGTCGAGAAAACCTGGAAGCACTTCGACCTTTACGAGTCCGAGTGCAAGGCACTGCTCGACGACTATTCCGCGCGGCAGGGTGAAAAGTCGTCGGACAGTATCGTGCCCGACAAAAAGCGTTTTCCGCTACTTCCCGCTTACGATCTGTGTCTGAAATGTTCACACCTGTTTAATCTCCTCGATGCGCGAGGAGCAATCTCGGTCACCGAGCGAGTAGGCGTAATCGCGCGCGTACGTGCCTTGGCGGTAGGGATTGCGAAAGCCTACGTCGATCAGCAAAGCGGAGCAAGCTGGCAGTCAGAAAAAGACGCGGCTACGGAAAGGCAGCCTAAGAGAAGAAAAAAAGTTGAGGTTTCTCCCGCTGCCTCGTAACTTCCTAACCCTTTCGCTGCAAATCTCCGCTGCGCTCAAAATGCTTCCCTAAACTTGTGTCAGTTGGCGGTGATGACGGCACCCTCTACCAGAAAAAAGCGCCGCTTGTCTTCTCGTCCTCAGGAGAGGATGGTGCAGACAAACGCGAACCACCCAACATAGGATATGTAACATGCGAAAGCTTGCCGCCGTCGAGGAAGCTCGAGCCTTAATGGAGGAGGCGATGGAGTGGGGCCTATGGAGGTGGCTACTTGAGAAACGGCGCGTGCGTGAAGTCGCCGATCGTGCAACCGACGCCCTGAATGAAGCCGATGCCAAGGCAAAGGCCGGCTGGAGCGACGAGTTGAAGCGAGCGTACGAGGAACTGGTCACCGATGAACCACCGAGGCGCGGGCGCCGCCAGGGAAGAGATTCGACGCTAGCGCGAGGCGACATTCCTCCTGATGTTCGCGTCACCGCCAAAAGTGTGAAAGAGGCTGATGACCGTGCTGAGCGTGCGCGGCTCAATGCCGAAGATACCTTCGATGAGGCTGAACGCCGAATGAGCACCGATCTCGCCTGCGAGGGTGCCCGAAAAGCGTTGCACACTTACGACCTTCGCGAGGCCGCCATTCGGAAAGCCGAAGGCGCTGCCCGCGGCAA
>Ga0187778_10001221_pt1 | contig 18086 bp, 15 predicted proteins | sample 1015_Q2_SP5_20_M_FD_132418 | JGI IMG/M metagenome (GOLD analysis project Ga0187778, IMG submission 132418) | Tropical peat soil microbial communities from peatlands in Department of Meta, Colombia - 1015_Q2_SP5_20_MG | ecosystem: Environmental > Terrestrial > Soil > Wetlands > Peat | place...
CACGCCGACGGGCGTGGGCACGCAGGTCGCGCAGGGCAAGGAGGTGCGCGAGTTCCAGGGCAAGCGCTACGTCCTGGAGGATTCGCTGCGCGCGGACGTATCGCTGGTCAAGGCGTGGAAGGCGGATCGCCAGGGAAATCTCGTCTACCGCAAGACGGCGAGAAATTTCAATCCCGTCGTCGCGATGTGCGGTCGGGTGACCGTCGCGGAGGTCGAGCAGTTGGTGGAAAACGGCGAACTCGATCCGGACCAGATCCACACACCCGGGATTTTCGTCCAGCGTCTTGTGGTCAACGCCCAACCGCAAAAGCGTATCGAGCAGCGCACGACGCGCGGATCGTAGGACGCAACGGCACGCGGATATCCGCAAAGGAGCAAGACGATGGCTTGGAGTCGCGAACAAATGGCGCAGTACGCGGCGCGCGAATTGCGTGACGGTTTTTACGTGAACCTCGGAATTGGCATGCCGACACTGGTAGCCAACTACATTCCACCGGGCATGGACGTCATGCTGCAGTCGGAAAACGGGTTACTCGGAATTGGCCCGTTCCCGAGGGAGGAGGAGATCGACGCAGATCTGATCAATGCCGGCAAGCAGTTGGTTACCGCGTTGCCGGGTTCAAGCTTTTTTAGCAGCGCGGATTCGTTTGCGATGATTCGTGGCGGCCACATCGATCTGGCGATTTTGGGTGCGATGCAGGTGAGCGAACGCGGCGATCTGGCCAACTGGATGATCCCCGGAAAGCTCGTCAAGGGCATGGGGGGTGCGATGGATCTTGTCGCGGGCGTCGGCCGCGTGATCGTGCTGATGGAGCATTGCGCCAAAAACGGGGAACACAAGATACTGCAGCAATGCACCTTGCCGCTCACGGGTGTCGGCGTGGTCAACCGCATTATCTCGGACCTCGGCATCTTCGAAATCGGTGACGATGGCCTACAAGCCGTCGAGCTGGCACCTGGTGTCACGGCCGAGGAAGTCCGCATGAAAACCGGCTGCCACGTGCACCTGTCCCTTCTGGCGTCGGCGCCCCGATAAGCCGGCGCCAGCGCCCGAGCATGAGTTCGCACGCATGAGTGGCGTGCACCGGCACCCCGCGCCGCGCCAGCGCGCGGATTTCGACGACGAGCCGGCGGAACACCAACCGCTCCATCGCGGCCCGCTGTTGGACGGGCGCCCAGGCGACGGGCGCCGCCACGCCGATTTCAGCGGACATTCGCACGGCGACAGCCAATACCGTCACGTCACGCGCCCCGGAGCTTCGCGCTCGCTGGTCATCGCGCTGGTATTGATTGCCTCTTTTGCACTGGTGGAGTTTCTCGGCGGCTTGTGGTCCGGATCGCTGGCCTTGCTGGCCGACGCCGGCCACATGGTCACGGACGCGGCGTCCCTGGCATTTTCGCTTGCCGCCCATATCATTGCGCAGCGACCCGTCTCCGCACGCCATTCCTTCGGGCTGGCGCGAACCGAGGTCATCGCCGCGTTCGTCAACTCGCTCGCGCTCTTGGGGGTCGTGGTCTGGCTCGTGGTCGAAGGCGTCGACCGCATTGCCCATCCGGTTGCCGTGAACGGGCAAGCGGTCTTTTTGATTGCCAGCGGGGGTCTTCTCATTAATCTGGTCGTCGCGGGGGTGCTTTCCCGCGACCGGCACAATTTGAACATCCGGGCCGCGCTGCTGCACGTGCTCGGCGACCTTCTGGGTTCGGTTGCGGCGCTTCTGGCCGGCTTAATCATCATGGTCACGGGCTACATGGTCGTCGATCCGTTGCTTTCCATGCTGGTGAGCGGTCTGATCTTGCGCTCGGCCTTCGGGGTGTTGCGCGAATCGACTTCGGTCCTACTCGACAGTGTTCCGGCCGGAGTCGATTACCAGGCAGTGGGCAAGACCCTGGCCACGATACCCGGCGTCATTTCCGTGCACGATCTGCATATTTGGGCCATGGTGCCGGGGCATAGCGCGGTTTCGGCGCACGTACTGATCGATCGCATCGAGCGATGGCCGGCGATTTTGCATCAGGCGCGCCAGCGGCTGAAAAACGACTACCAGATCGATCACGTGACTTTGCAACCCGAGTGGCTGGGTCGCGGATCGACCTCCGCTTCGATCCCGATTCAACCGGGAGCCTGAAGCAGGGCGTGCACGGTGTACAGTAAGCCGAACAGCACCGGCTGATGCAGCATGTATACGGTCAGCGGCCAGCGGCCCAGCAGCCCGGCCCAACGCCAACCGTCGGAGCGCACGCCGCGCAAGGCCTGCGCCCAACGCGCATCGCTTTGTTGCCAAAGGCGAGCCGCACCCACGCCGAGCAGGACCACGCCCAACCAGGGAAACACCGGAACGAAGTCTTCGGTGCTCGGTTTGGTTGGGGCAAATCCGATCCAACTCACGGCGTTGCTGTCGAAGAGGGTAATTCGCAAGGCGGCGCCCGCTGCCACGATCAGGACACCGCAAATCACGCTTGCCCATCCCAGGCGCGCCGATCCCAGAAGCAGCAGTTGCGCCAGGGCGACGAAGTGCAACACGCCAAACCAGATAAAGCGCGGCCCAAAGAGCCACCAGCTGGTGAGCGATACGAGGCAGGCGCAGCCCGCGATCTGTCCCCAGCGCACCCAAAACCGCGCGTCGGCCCATGGCCGGCGGTTCTCGTTGGTGGCGCGCAAGTTCAGGGAAACGCCGACCAGAAACACAAACTGGGTGACGATGGCCGTGCGCCAAGCGATCCACGGTGCGTCGCGCGTCAGCGCGACGTGAATCCAAGCAAAATAATTCAAGTCGTAGCAAAAATGATAGGCGATCATCTGGATGATCGCCACACCGCGGGCAATGTCGACGATGGGCAGGCGCTTGTGCGTGGAATCGCTCGCCCGTTTGGCAGGCGCTGGGGAAAGGGGGCGCGAAGGCACAGGGCGCAAGTGTACGCAGTCGGCCGGAACGCCGCGCGGCCGACTGCGTGGTGCCCGGCCGCTAGTGCGCGGCGTCCAGCGCCAGATTTAGCGCCAACACGTTGACCCGCGGCTCACCCAACACGCCCCATTGACGGGGGATGGTATGTTGCTCGATCAGCGCCTGCACCCGCTCGAGCGCTACGCCACGGCTACGTGCAACGCGTGCGGCCTGGTAGTAGGCGGCCGCCGGGCTGATATCGGGATCCAAGCCGCTGGCCGAGGCCGTGACCAGATCCACCGGAATGGGCTGGCGGTTGTCCGGATCGGCCTGGTGCAAGGCATCGATGCGCGCTTTCACCGCGTCGATCAGCGCGGGATTTTCCGGGCCCAGGTTCGAACCGCCCGATGCCAGCGCGTTGTTCGGTTGCGGCGTTGTTGCCGACAGGCGTCCCCAAAAATGCCGTGCGTCGGTGAAGTTCTGGCCGATCAGGTCCGAGCCTAAGACGACCCCATCCCGGACGATGAGACTGCCGGCGGCCTGATGCGGGAAGAGCCATCTTCCCAGGCCGGTCACGACCATGGGGTAGAGCAGCCCCGTAAGAACCGACAGGACGACAAATATCGAGATCGCGGGGCGCAGCAGCGTTTTCATTGCAGACGTTTTCTAGGCCATTCCGCCGGCAACCAGCAAAAGGTCAATGAGCTTGATGCCGACAAACGGGGCCAGGATCCCGCCCAGCCCATAAATGAGCAAGTTGCGGCGCAGAACCGTCGCGGCACCCAGCGGCCGGTAGCGCACGCCCTTGAGTGCGAGCGGTATGAGCGCAACGATGATCACCGCGTTGAAGATCACCGCAGAAAGAACGGCCGAAGAGGGCGTTGCCAGCCCCATGATGTTCAGTGCGCCAAGTTGCGGATAGGTCGTCACGAACGCGGCCGGCACGATCGCAAAGTACTTGGCCACATCGTTTGCGATGCTAAAGGTGGTAAGCGCACCGCGTGTCATCAGCATCTGCTTGCCGGTTTCCACAACCTCGATGAGTTTGGTGGGGTTGGAGTCCAGATCGACCATGTTGCCGGCTTCCTTGGCGGCCTGCGTGCCGGTGTTCATGGCGACCGCGACGTCCGCCTGGGCCAGCGCGGGTGCATCGTTGGTGCCGTCGCCAGTCATCGCCACCAGGCGCCCTTGGGCCTGGTGCTCGCGGATCAGACGCAGTTTGGCCTCGGGCGTGGCCTCGGCCAAAAAATCGTCGACGCCGGCCTCGGCGGCGATGGCCGCGGCGGTTACGCGATTGTCGCCCGTAATCATGACGGTTTTTATACCCATGCGCCGCAGTTCGCCAAAGCGCTCCTTGATGCCTCCCTTTACGATGTCCTTGAGTTCGACCACACCGACCACCCGCGCGCCGTCAGCCACCACCAGAGGCGTGCTGCCGCGCCGCGCCACGGCCTCGACGATCTGCGCGACCGATTGCGGAAAAGCGCCGCCGTAGGCATCGACGTGAGCGCGCACCGCGTCGGCCGCCCCTTTGCGGATCGCGCGCGGCCCGATATCGATACCGCTCATGCGCGTGGACGCGGAAAACGGCACGAAGTGCGCATCCAGGGCCGCAATGTCGCGCTCGCGCATCTGGAAGCGCTCTTTTGCCAGCACGACAATGCTTCGACCCTCGGGCGTTTCGTCGGCAAGCGAGGCGAGCTGTGCGATATCCGCGAGCTCGGCCTCGTTGACGCCGGCCACCGGCAAGAACGCCGAGGCCGATCGATTGCCCAGCGTGATGGTGCCCGTCTTGTCCAGCAGCAGCACATCGACGTCGCCCGCGGCCTCGACGGCGCGGCCCGAGGTGGCGATCACATTGGCCTGCATCATGCGGCTCATGCCGGCTACGCCGATGGCCGAGAGCAGGCCGGCAATGGTCGTGGGAATCAGACACACGAGCAGCGATATGAGGACGGTAATGGAGACCGCCCTGCCCGCCTTTGCGACGTCGACGCTAAAGACGGAAAAGGGCAGCAAGGTCACGGTGACGACCAAGAAAACGATCGTCAGGGCAATCAGCAAAATCGTCAAAGCGATTTCGTTGGGCGTTTTTTGGCGCCGCGCGCTCTCGACCATGGCGATCATACGATCGATGAAGGCCTCGCCCGGATTGACGCTAACGCGCACCACGATCCAGTCCGAAAGCACCCGCGTGCCGCCGGTCACGGCGCAAAAGTCGCCGCCGGACTCGCGGATGACGGGGGCCGACTCCCCAGTGATCGCGCTCTCGTCCACGGAGGCAACCCCTTCAATGACGTCGCCGTCGGCCGGCATCGTGTCGCCGGCCTCTACGAGTACGGTGTCCCCGCGACGCAGCTCCGTCGCCGGCACCAGGGTCCAGCTGGCACCGTGGTGCGCGGCCGAAAGCAGCTTAGCCTGGGCCGCCATCTTCAGGCCGCGCAGCGCGGCCGCCTGTGCTTTGCTGCGGCCCTCGGCCAGCGCTTCGGCAAAGTTGGCAAACAACACGGTGAACCAGAGCCAAAGCGCGACGGCAAGAATAAATCCCGCGGGCGCCTCTCCACGGCCAAACAACGCCTGCACCCAAAGTGCGGTAGTCAAAATGCTGCCGACGAAAACGACGAACATGACCGGATTGCGCCACTGCACCCGGGGATCGAGCTTGCGGAAGGAATCGACGACCGCGGGGCGTACCAGCACCGGGTCGAACAAGGAAAAGGATTTGCGCGTCATGAGGGACTTTGCCGTCGTATCCGCGTTAGTTTGCGTGGACCAGCATCAGGTGCTCCACAACCGGACCTAGGGCCAGTGCGGGAACGTAGTTGAGCGCACCCACCAAAACGACCGTGCCGATCAGGAGCACGATGAACAGCGGACCGTGGGTCGGCATGGTGCCCGCGGTGACGGCCAGACGCTTTTTCGCACCCAAGGAACCCGCGATGCCCAGCACCGGAACGATTACCGCGAAGCGGCCGAACCACATGGCGATCGCGGTCATTACGTTGTAAAAGGGGGTGTTGGCCGACAGCCCCGCAAACGCGCTTCCGTTGTTGTTGGCCGCTGACGTAAACGCGTACAGGATTTCGCTAAAGCCGTGTGGGCCGGGATTGGCGATACCAGCGCGTCCGTCGGGGCTCAGCACGGCGATCGACGTGCACGCGAGCACGAAGACGGGCGTGGCCAATATGGCGATCGCAATCATCTTCATGTCAAAGGATTCGATCTTCTTGCCAAGGTACTCGGGGGTGCGACCGATCATCAGACCGGCGATGAACACGGCCATCAGGGCGAAGACCAGCATTCCGTAGAGTCCCGAGCCGACCCCGCCGAAGACGACCTCGCCGAGCATCATGTTCCAAAGCGGCACGAAACCGCCCAGCGGCATGAGCGAATCGTGCATGGAATTGACCGCACCGCAGGAGGCAGCGGTCGTGACGGCGACGAACAAACCGGAGTCGGCAATGCCAAAGCGCGTCTCCTTGCCCTCCATGTTGCCGCCGGCCTGCGCCGTGCTCGCAACCTGGTCGATTCCAAGCGGCGTGAGCAGCGGATTGCCGCCTTGTTCGATCTGCATGACGAGGACTGCCGAGACGACAAACAGCACGGCCATGGCGACGAAAATTGCCCACCCCTGCCGCAGGTCACCCGCCATCCGCCCGAAGACAAAACAAAGCGCAGCCGGAATCAGGAAGATCGACACCATTTGCACGAAATTGGACGCAGGCGTGGGGTTTTCGAACGGGTGCGCGGAGTTGGCATTAAATGGGCCACCGCCGTTGGTGCCGAGCATCTTGATCGCCTCCTGGGAGGCGATCGGTCCCATGGGCAGGCTTTGAACTGCGGTCTGAGCGGCCTCCGTTATCGCATTGCCCTGTGCGTCCTTCAGGGGCGCACCCGAGGCGTCCAGGCGCGGATTCTGATACTGCGTGACCTCCAGCGTGTGCGCGTCTTGGTAGGCGGAAAAATTTTGGATTGCGCCCTGACCGACCAAAAAGAGGGCGTACAGCAGACTGATCGGCAGCAGGACGTACAGCGTGACGCGGGTCAGATCGACCCAGGCATTACCGATGGTCGTGGCGCTGTGTCGCGTGATGCCGCGGATGAGCGCGATGGCAACCACGATGCCGGTTGCCGCTGACATAAAGTTCTGAACGGCAAGCCCCAGCATCTGGGTCAGGTAGCTCATCGTCGATTCCCCCGAGTACCCCTGCCAGTTCGTGTTGGTCACGAAGCTCACGGCCGTGTTAAGGGACGAATCAGGGCTGACGGCGGCAAAGGCCTGGGGATTGAGGGGCAAAAGCGCCTGCAGGCGCTGCAGAGCGTACACCGCCAGCACACCCAGCAGACTAAAGAGCAGCAGCGCGAAGGTGTACTGCGGCCAGGCCATTTCTTCCTCGGCCCGCACGCCGCAGATCCGATAGATCGTTGTTTCCAGCGGCGCGAACATCCGGCGAGCGACACCGGCGGCACCCTGCTCCCGACCGTCCATGCAGTTTGCCAAATAGGTCCCTAACGGATAGCCCAGCGCAAGCACTACCGCCAGAAAGACAAGCAATAGCGTTAGCGAGTGCAGGTTCATTAGAGCTTCTCCGCATCGATGAGAGCGGCGATCAGGTAAACGAGTAGGCCGACAGCGATGACCGCGCTCAGGATTTGCATCCAGCTCATGGAAAGACCCTTTTTAAAACGGCAGCGGAGGGCGGCTGTTCAATGACGCGTTTGCAGCCGTGCGCAGCCCAGCGCCAAGGCGCTGATCAGCACGAAGAAGGCCGCAATCACCGCAAGGTAGTAGATGTCCATGTTTTCGGATTCCGAAGTGATTCGGAGCTGCCTTTCAACACTGGCGCGCGCGCGCGGCATGCGCACCGCAGGGGAGCCGCGCCAGCGGTTATGGTAGGCCAAGCGACGTATTTTTCGACTAACAAAGGCCGTTGCGTCCGTAAAAACGGTGTAAACGCGTCAGGAACAGAAGCGATACCCCACGCCCGATTCGGTGAGCAGGTGTACGGGCCTCGCGGGATCGTCTTCGACCTTGCGCCGCAGGTGACCCATATAAATGCGAACGTAATGCGCATCGTCCACGTGCGAAGGACCCCAGACGCCTTTGAGCAGTTGGCGATGCGTGAGCACGCAGTCGGGGTGTCCGACCAAAAACGCCAATAACCGATACTCGATGGGCGTTAGGTGAAGCGGTTCGCCCTTACGCCAGGCCATGCGCCGGCCCAGATCAAGCCGCACCGAACCGAACTCAACGACGGCTTGGCCGCCGGGGCCACCACGCTGGCGACGGCGCAGTTGCGCGCGTACGCGCGCCAACAGTTCGCCAGCGCCGAAGGGCTTGGTCAGATAGTCATCGGCACCGGCATCCAGGGCAGCGATCTTGCCCGCTTCGGCGGTGCGCGCGGACAAAACGATGATCGGTACGTCCGACCAAGCGCGCAGTTCCCGAATGACCTCCATGCCATCGCGATCCGGCAGACCCAGGTCCAACACGACTAAGTCCGGGCGGCGCGTCCCCGTATCGATCAGCGCGCGCTTGGCTGTCTCGGCCTCAAAAACGTGGCAACCTTCGGATTCGAGGGCGATTTTCACGAAGTGGCGGATCTGTGCTTCGTCTTCGACGACAACAACCACGGGTGTTTGCCCGGTGGGGGTAATCATCGATTTTTCTGCAACTGTCGCGCTCATCGGTTCGAACCGTTGTACGTCCGTCAATCCACCGCCGTGTCGGTGGTTTCATTGGTAAGGTCAGAACGGGTTGCCTGGGCCGGCTCTTCCGGTTCGCCGGGCGGCGCCCCGCAAGGCAGTTCGATGAGAAACCGCGCTCCACCACCCGCACGGTTTTCCGCGCGAATGTTTCCACCGTGCGCCTCGATAATGGCACGGCAGATGGCCAAACCCAAGCCCACGCCGGGCGTCGCGCTTTCTTTATGACCGCGCTCAAACTTCTTGAAAATTTCTTCTTCCTTGCCCCGCGGCAGACCCGGGCCGTCGTCTTCAACCCAAACCGTGACGCGCCCGGGTTCGGCGGTCGCGCCGATGTCGATGTGCGTGTCGGGTCCCGTGAATTTGGCGGCGTTTTCCAGCAGATTGCTCAGCACCCGCTCCATGAGCACCGCGTCGATTTCCACCAAGGGCAGGTCGGCGGGTAGGTTCACTCGCACGCTACGCGTGCCCAAGGTCGGGGCCATGGTGCGCAGAGCCGAGCCGACCATCTCCTCCAGCGATTGCCATTGGCGGTTTAACGCGATCCTCCCGGCCTGCAGGCGCGCCATGTCGAGCAGGTTTTCGACCAGCGAGCGCAACCGCCCCGCCTGCTCACGAATGTTCTCAACCAATGCGCCCTGCTGTTCGGACAGCGCTGGCCGGGTCAGTCGCAACGAATCGGCCAATCCGACCAATGCGGAGAGCGGCGTTCGCAGATCATGCGAAATGGCCGAAAGCAGCGAATTGCGCAGTCGCTCCGATTCCATCTGCAGCGTCGTGTTTTGCGCGACCTCCACGTAATGCACACGCTCGAGGGCGATGGCAATCAAGCGCGCGACCGTGTCGAGCAACCGGCTTTGCTCCGGGGCCAGCAGCCGCGCGCTCGCCCCGGGCTCGATCGCCAGCAGGCCGCGCACCCGCATCGGAGCCTTCAGGGGGAGGTACAACACGGGGCTCGCCGGCAACGTGTCCGTGCCTTGACCTGCGGCCTCGCCGTGATCCAGCGCCCATTGGGCGATGCCCATCTCGATCGGTACGCTCGGCGGCGCCGGCGCCACCAGGGCAACGACCTGGGGCGGCGGCACGACGCGACCTTCGTCGTCGGCAAGCAAAAGCAGGGAGCGAGCGCCGAATTCGGCGGCAAGGAACCGGTCGCAGATCTCGGCAATCTGTTCGGGCAGCAGTGCTCCGGACAAATCCCGCGCCATTTCGTACAGCGCGCGCACGCGCCTCTCGCGCCCGGTTGCCACGCGCGCCTGGTATTGCAGACCGGCCGTCAACTGCCCGGCGATCAGGCCGACCGTGAGCATCACGGCGAAGGTCAGCAGGTACTGCACGTCGGAGACGGCGAACGAAAAGCGCGGCGGCACGAAGAAAAAGTCAAATTCGGCCACACTGAGAAAGGAAGCCAGGACCGCCGGACCTCGACCGTAGCGCACGGCAACGACCACGACCGCGAGCAAAAAGATCATGACGATGTTGGGCAGATCAAAAACCGACGGGAGCGGCGAGGCGATGACTGCGGTCAGGACGCAGATCCCCGCACTCCATAGGTAGGCCGACCAAGGGGCGCCCGCACCGGCTTCGGGCGGTTGTTCGCCGACGCGCTCGCTGCTCTCGCGCCCGACGCCGGCAATCGTGGTGACCTCAAGGTCCGGTGCGAGATGTGCGAGACGTTCCGCAAAGGATCGGCGCCAGGGCGGCCAGCGCCGTTGCGGCGCGCGTCCGACGATGACGCGCGAGAGGTTGTGGTCACGCGCAAACTTGACGACGGTGGCCACCGCGTCGCTGCCCGCCAGCGTGGAAGTCTCGGCGCCCAGCGACTGCGCCAACTTCAACAGCCGCAGCACTTGCTGACGGCGCGCCGCCGGAATGCGCATACCGCGGGGGGTCTCGATGTAAATCGCGTGCCACGGGACGTCCAGGCGGCTGGCGATTCGCGCTGCGCTGCGCACGACGCGATCGGCGTTTGGGCCGGTTCCCACGCAGGCAAGCAAGGATTCGCGCGTTTGCCAGACCGATCCGACCGATTGATCGCGCCGGTACTGCAGCATTTCGACATCGACGCGGTCGGCAGTGCGCCGCAGCGCCAACTCGCGCAGCGCGATCAGGTTGCCCTTGCGAAAGAAATTGCGAATCGCGCGCTCTGCCTGTTGCTCAAAATAAACCTTGCCCTGCTTCAGGCGCTGCAGCAGTTCGTCGGGCGTGAGGTCGACCAGCACCACCTCTTGGGCCTCGTCAAAGACCCGATCGGGAATGGTTTCCCAAACGCGAATGCCGGTGATGCCGCTCACGACATCGTTGAGAGTCTCCAGGTGCTGGACGTTGATGGTCGAGTACACGCTAATTCCGGCGGCGAGCAACTCTTCGACGTCCTGCCAGCGCTTGGGGTGGCGCGAGCCTTCGACGTTGCTGTGCGCCAACTCGTCGACGAGAATCAGCGCGGGCTTTCGCGCCAGGGCCGCATCCAGGTCGAATTCCCGCAGCGTGCGACCGCGATAGCTCACCTCGCGCAGTGGAAGTCGCTCCAGGTTCGACGCCATCGTTTCGGTTTCCGCGCGCCCGTGCGTTTCGACAATCCCGACGACGACGTCCACGCCCTGCTCGCGCAAGCGGCGCGCCGCCGCCAGCATCGCGTAGGTCTTGCCCACGCCGGCCGACGCACCGAAGAAAATCTTGAGCTGGCCGCGCTGCGCGCGCGCGGCGTCGTCCTGGATGCGGGCCAAAAGCGCGTCGGGGTCCGGGCGCTCGCCACTCGCGCGGTCCCCGGGCTCGGTATCGAAAAGTTCGTTCATGGTATGCGTGCCGTAATGCTTTGTTGCCAGCGCATCGTATCGCGGATCGCTTCGTCGGTTCGCGACGGGGAAAGGGCGCGCAGCCGCGCATCGCGCTCGCTCGGTCCGAGCGACGCAAGTTTTTTCACTTCCTGGTAAAAGCTCGGCAAATCGCCATGCTCGCGCGCAAGCAGCGCCTCGAATGCGGGAACATCGTCCTGGTAGGCGGCAAGCGCGGCCAGACGTGCGTTGCTCCAGGGCGTCCGGAAGAAGGCATCGTATCCGTCGTATCCGCCCCAACGCTCCTCGCGCAGCCTCTGGTACCGCGTGGGCAACTGCGCAAGGATCTCCTGTTTGCGCTGGCGGCGCTCAAGCTCCGGCGCGGTCGACTTGTAAACCTGCGCCAGTTGCGCGCGCACCTGCTCAAGCAGATCCAGCAGGTCGGCGCGGTGCGATTGCTCTTGCACGAGCAGCTGCTGCAGCTGCGGGTCGTTGCGCATTTTGACCCAGCGTGCCACGCCCTCGCGTTCGACCGTCGTGGCGAAGCTCTCGTTAAACCGCGTGTCGTCGCTCACGTACACGAGCTGGTGCGCGAGCTCGTGAAAAATCAAGCCCGCCAGCTCCGGTTCCGGCCAAGAGATGAAAGTATTGAGCAGCGGATCGGAAAACCAACCCAAGGTCGAGAACGCTGGGACCGGCGCGACAAATACGTCCAGACCCTGGGAGGAAAGCTCGTGCGCCAGGGACTCGGCGTCGGCCTGATGAAAATAGCCCCGGTAGGCGGCGCAGCCAAAAAACGGATAGCACCAGGTCTTAAGATCCAGCGAAAGCTCCGGTGTTGCGAAGACGTTCCAGACCGCGCTGGGTCGGTGCAAGTCCGCGTATCGGGTGTAGCTATCGTTGTTCGGCAGCGCGAGCTGTTGGGAGGCGAAGGACCGAATTTTGCTCGCCAACTCCAGGCGCTGGCGTAGCTCCGGGGGCGTGGACGGGTCCGACAGCCAGTCCGGGATGGGCCGCGCTGCCGAGAGCAGGTCGGACTCGCCCGCAGCCGCTTGGGAGTAGTAGGGCAGCGCACTGCATCCTGCCGCCAAAAGCGTCAGCAAAACCGCGGTCGCAGTGCCTGCGCGGCGTATCCCACTTCGCTGCATCATGGGCATCTCGGTGCGGTGATCACACGGACGCGGCGCCAAAGATATGTGCGTCGATCGCGAGGGCAACGGCAACCAACCGCAGCGGCAGAATAACGCGAGTTTCCCTAAAATGGAAAAACCAGGTCGGCGGCTAAGACCGCGAGCGCGGAGACCGTTTCCGAGACCGATTTCGTCGTGATGGGAAGGGCAACAGCCATGGGTCACCCCAAATACGCGGCCGCGTCGCACGATGCACTTCCGGGCGTATCGCAACTGCAGCAATTCTGGTTGCCCTTTACGCCGAACAAGGAGTTTTTACGCGAACCGCGTCTCATCGAACGTGCCGAAGGGATGTATTTCTATGCCTCCGGCGGACGCAAACTCATCGACGCCTCGGCGGGTCTGTTTTGCGTTGCCGCCGGACACTGTCGGCCGGAGATCGCCGAGGCCGTGCACCGGCAACTGCAGACGCTGGATTTTGCGCCAACCTTCTTGCGCGGCCACGCCCGGGCCTTTGAGCTGGCCAATCGAATCGTCGAGCACACCCCGCCGGGACTGAACCGGGTGTTTTTCGTCAATTCGGGCTCCGAGTCCGTGGACACCGCGATGAAAATCGCCCTCATGGCGCACCGCGTGCGCGGACAGGGCCAGCGCCAGATCTTTATCTCGCGCGAGCGCGCCTACCACGGTGTGAACATGGGAGGACTGGCCTTGGGAGGCATGGTCAACAATCGGCGTGCCTTCGGCACCGGGCTGGCGACCGTCTACCACATGCGGCATACGGCGTTGTCCGCCAACCGGTTCGTCAAGGGGCAACCGGACACGGGGGTCGAATTGGCCGAGGACCTGCTGCGCTTTTGCCAGCTCTACGGCGGGGAGAACATCGCGGCGGTCTTTGTCGAGCCGGCCGCCGGCTCCTTCGGTTGCCTGCCGCCGCCCAAGGGGTACCTAGATCGACTGCGCGAGATTTGCGATTCCAACGGAATATTTCTAGTTTTTGACGAAGTCATTTGTGGCTGGGGGCGCATGGGAGCCCACTTTGGCGCCCAGGCCTTTGGCGTTACTCCCGACATCATGACAATGGCCAAGGCGCTGACCAACGGCGCGCAGCCCATGGGCGCGGTTGCCGTTCAGCAGAAGATCTACGACGACATCGTGGATGCCGGGCCCGAGCGGGGCGTTGAGTTTTTCCATGGCTATACGTACACAGCGCACCCCGTGGCCTGCGCCGCGGGCCTGGCGATGATGGAAATCTACGAAAAAGACCGCTTGGCGGAGCGCGCACGCGAACTCAGCCCCTACTTTGCCGATGCGGTGCATTCGTTGCGCGATCTGGCGGTCGTGCAAGACATTCGCTCGGTGGGAATGCTGGCCGCGGTCGAGTTGGCGCCTTCGGGCACCGCGATAGTGCGCGGGCACGAAGCGCAAAAGCGGCTGTTCGATCGCGGGTTGCACCTGAAGAATACCGGCGACTCGCTCATCATCGCGCCACCTCTGATCGCCGAGAAAAAACACGTCGACGAAATCGTCGACAAACTGCGCGAGGTTCTCGCGCAGCTGTAAAGAAGTCGCGCGGGGCGCGCGCCGGGCGTTGGAACGGTAGAGCGCCGGCCGCCCAGCCGGTATACTGCGCCTTTACCGGCGACGTGCGCGTTTTCGATCGCGTAATTCCCTGTCGAATCTGCGAACGGGCGGACCATGACCAAGTACGTTTTCGTTACCGGCGGCGTGGTTTCATCCCTGGGCAAAGGGATTGCGGCCGCCTCCCTCGGCGCGATTTTGGAATCGCGCGGCCTGACCGTCACGCTCGTCAAGCTCGATCCCTATATCAACGTGGATCCGGGCACGATGAGCCCGTTTCAGCATGGGGAGGTTTTCGTCACCGAGGACGGTGCGGAGACCGATCTGGATCTGGGGCACTACGAGCGCTTTATTTCCTCGCGCATGCGGCGCGTGAACAATTTCACGACGGGGCAGATTTACGACTCGGTGATCCGCAAGGAGCGTCGGGGCGAATACCTGGGCAAGACGGTTCAGGTGATTCCGCATATCACCAACGAAATTCAGGATTTCATCGAACGCGGCGCGCGGGGCAGTGGCAGCGCGCCGGTAGACGTTGCGATCGTGGAGATCGGCGGCACGGTCGGTGACATCGAGTCTCTTCCGTTTCTCGAGGCCGTTCGCCAGATGAGCCTGCGGATGGGGCCGGCGAGCGCGTGCTTTGTGCATCTGACACTCGTTCCTTTCATTCCGGCGGCCGGCGAATTGAAGACCAAACCGACACAGCACAGCGTGCAGAAGCTGCGCGAAATCGGCATATCGCCCGACGTGCTGTTGTGCCGCGCCGACCGGCCGATACCCGATGACGAACGCTCGAAGATCTCGCTATTTTCCAATGTCGTGCTCGACGCGGTCATTTCGGTCTGGGACGCCGATTCCATCTACAAAATTCCGTCGATGCTGCATCGGCAGGGGCTCGACCAGATCGTCTGCTCCAAGCTCAACATCCTCGCGGCGCCGGCCGATCTTTCGTCCTGGTCTCGTCTGGTGGAGGCGTTGGAGCACCCGCATGGCGAGGTGCGGGTCGGCATGATTGGCAAATACGTCGAGCTTTCCGATTCGTACAAGTCGCTTAACGAGGCCCTGATCCACGCGGGGATCCAGACCCGCACGCGCGTGCGCATTGAATACGTCGATGCCGAACTGATCGAGCAGCACGGACTGCCCGATCTGTCGCATCTGGATGCGATCTTGGTGCCCGGGGGCTTTGGCCGGCGCGGCGCGGAGGGAAAGATTCGGGCAATTGGGTACGCGCGCGAAAACGGCATCCCGTACTTGGGTATCTGTTTTGGCATGCAGCTCGCGACGATCGAGTTTGCCCGCAACGTCTGCGGTTTGACGGGAGCCAACAGTACCGAATTTGAGCGCGACGCCGCGCATCCGGTCGTTGGCCTGATCACGGAGTGGGTCGACCGGTCGGGTCGCACCGAATTGCGATCCGAGCAATCCGATCTTGGCGGAACGATGCGCCTGGGTTCGCAGCGTTGCCCGGTGGAACCGGGTACGCTGGCCTACCGGATCTACGGGCCGGAGGTCAACGAGCGTCACCGGCACCGCTACGAGGTCAACAACCACTATGTCCCCGAGCTCGAAGCCAAGGGCCTGCGCATCAGCGCGCGCACACCGACCGAGAACTTGCCGGAAATCATGGAGTTGCCCTCGCACCCGTTTTTCATCGGGGTGCAGTTTCACCCGGAATTTACGTCCACCCCCCGAGGCGGACATCGTCTCTTTAGTTCGTTCATAGAGGCGGCGATCGCGTTTCGTCAAAAACGCCTGGATGCGCCGCTGCACAAGGTTGCCGCATGAACCGGCGGTACCCAGACGCGGGCGCCTCGCGGTGAGGGCGCTGGCATGAAGCTGTGCGGATTTGACGTCGGTCTGAATCACCCCTTGTTCGTCATTGCCGGGCCCTGTGTGGTCGAGAGCGAAGATCTGACGCTGCGGATCGCCGCGCATCTGCAGGAGATGGCGGCCGATCTCGGGATTTCGCTCCTCTTCAAAGCAAGCTACGACAAGGCAAACCGCAGCTCGGGTGCATCCTTTCGCGGCATGGGAATTGACCGGGGATTGCGCGTGCTCGCGAAGGTGCGCAGCGAGTTGGGCTTGCCCGTGGTGACGGACGTGCACACGGAGGAGGAAATCGATCCGGTTGCCTCCGTGGTGGACGTCCTGCAGACGCCGGCGTTTTTGTGCCGGCAGACGGACTTTATTTATGCCTGCGCCCGCAGCGGGCGGCCGGTGAACATCAAAAAGGGGCAGTTTCTGGCGCCGGGCGACATGTTAAACGTCGTCGAAAAGGCGCGCAGCGCGGCGCGCGACGCCGGATTGGACGAAGACCGCTTCCTGGTTTGCGAACGCGGGGCGTCCTTTGGATACAACAACCTTGTGAGCGATATGCGCTCGTTGGCGATCATGCGCAAGACCGCTTGCCCGGTCGTGTTCGATGCGACCCACTCCGTGCAGCTGCCCGGCGGGCAGGGTGCTAGCAGTGGGGGACAGCGGGAATTTGTTCCGGTGCTGGCGCGCGCCGCCGTGGCAAGCGGAGTGGCCGGTGTCTTCCTCGAGACCCATCCGGATCCGAAAAACGCCAAGTCCGATGGTCCCAATGCGGTGCCGTTGGACCACATGCGCGCCTTGCTCGCTTCGCTGATCGAGATCGATCGTGTGGTGAAGGCGCGCGGCTTTATCGAAGATCAATTTCACTAGCCGGAAAGGCAATGTATGAGCGCTATTGTTGATATCGTCGGTCGCGAAATCCTCGACTCTCGCGGCAACCCAACGGTCGAATGCGACGTTTTGCTCGAAAGCGGCGTCATGGGCCGAGCGGCCGTTCCCAGCGGTGCGTCAACCGGTTCGCGCGAGGCCGTGGAGCTGCGCGACGGCGACGCGTCGCGCTACTTGGGCAAGGGCGTGCAAAATGCCGTCGAGCATCTGAACACCGAGATCTCGGAGGCCATCATGGGACTGGAGGCGGCCGAACAGGCGTTTGTCGACCGCACCTTGATCGATCTGGATGGAACCGAGAACAAATCGCGCCTGGGGGCCAACGCGACACTGGCCGTTTCGCTTGCCGTGGCCAAGGCGGCCGCGGAGGAGTCGGGTCTGCCGCTGTACCGCTACCTGGGCGGTGTCGGTGCGCTGCAGATGCCCGTGCCCATGATGAACGTCATCAACGGCGGGGCGCATGCCGACAACAATCTGGATGTTCAGGAGTTCATGATCGTCCCCCTGGGAGCGCCGAGCTTCTCGGAAGCGCTGCGCTACGGCGCCGAAGTCTTCCATGCGCTCAAGAGGCGACTGCGCGATCGCGGGCTGACCACCGCGGTGGGCGACGAGGGCGGATTTGCGCCCAGCGTCCAGAATCACGAGGAGGCGATCAAGCTCATCCTCGATGCGATCGGGGATGCCGGCTTCGAGGCCGGTTCGCAGATCGCTTTGGCGCTGGACTGCGCCAGCTCCGAGTTTTTTCGGGATGGCCGATACTGGCTCGGCGCCGAAGGACTGAATTTGAGTGCGCGCGAATTCACGGACGTCCTCGAGCAGTGGTGCGAGCGCTATCCCATCATTTCGATCGAAGACGGGATGGCGGAAAACGATTGGGACGGCTGGGAGGTTCTCACGCAGCGTCTGGGCGCCAGGGTGCAGCTGGTCGGCGATGACATCTTCGTGACCAACACGCGCATTTTGCGCGAGGGCATCCGCCGCTCGATCGGCAACTCCGTACTGATCAAAGTCAACCAGATCGGGACCTTGACCGAGACCTTCGCGGCGATCGAGATGGCCAAGACGGCCGGCTACACGACGGTGATCAGCCATCGTTCGGGCGAGACGGAAGATTCGACCATCGCCGATATCGCGGTGGCGGCCAACACGATGCAGATCAAAACCGGTTCGCTCTCGCGCAGCGATCGCATCGCCAAGTACAACCAGCTCTTGCGCATCGAGGAAGACTTGGGAGAGGTAGCACAGTACGCAGGGCGCGGCGCCTTCTACAACCTGATCGACTGATTCGGGCTTGGGCGAGCCCGCGC
>Ga0187778_10001222_pt1 | contig 18073 bp, 16 predicted proteins | sample 1015_Q2_SP5_20_M_FD_132418 | JGI IMG/M metagenome (GOLD analysis project Ga0187778, IMG submission 132418) | Tropical peat soil microbial communities from peatlands in Department of Meta, Colombia - 1015_Q2_SP5_20_MG | ecosystem: Environmental > Terrestrial > Soil > Wetlands > Peat | place...
CATCAATTGCCCTACTCTTTCTTTTGTACGCTTCTTGGAGCGATTACAAAACACGTGAGGTGAGCAACAAAGTTTGGCTGATCTTCGGTCCAGTCGCCTTGGCGCTGACGACGATTGAATTCTTCCTCTACGGCACCTCTGACTTGATTCCTTATGCGATATGCTTCGGCTTAACGTCATGCTTTGCCATGCTGCTGTTCTACACGGGCGGCTTCGGAGGCGCCGACGCGAAAGCCCTCATGTGTCTCGCACTGGCTTTGCCATTCTACCCTGAAAGAATCCTGACGCCGATCACAAATCAGGTTTCACTAATATCAGAAAAGTTTTTTCCAATAACAGTTTTCACCAATTCCGTGCTCTTCGCGGCCTTCACCGCCGTAGCATTGCTTCTCTATAACCTTTTTCGACGACTGAGAACACACGAAGACCTGTTCCAAGGAGACCTCAAAAGTGAATCCATCGGAAAAAAAATAGTTGTCATGCTCACTGCATACAAGGTTCCAGTCGAAGAACTCGAGAAGAAGTGGCACGTGTATCCATTAGAAGACGTTCAGAAAAACGACGAAGACAAACCTAAGAGAAAGTTGATCCTCCTCCCAAAAGACGAAGGAAGAAAAGAAATAGTTGAAAGAATCGACCAAGCCGTCAAGAACGGAACCATCCAAAACTCGATTTGGGCAACGCCCGGGCTACCCATGCTCATTTTCATCTTGGCTGGTCTGATCACGGCGCTCTTTTTCGGCGACATCGTCTGGATATGCATAAGACTACTGCTCGGATAATTCAAAATTTTAGACCCAAAGCCAAGAACAGCCCCAACCTAGACGCGCGTAAACGCTGGATGAAAAAAGCTATCTGATCCTCAGCCTATACAAGACAAGCGGCAACCCAAATTGTCCAAAGCCTGCCTCGAAGAATTGGAGAGTTTCCTGCAGAAAAAAACAAGGGAACTCACCGTGGTAACCTTGCCCGACTTCTTCCTAGATAGACTAGTCAGCCTAGGCTCTGACCTGAAAACATTCTACGGAGACGTGTCAAGAGTGGCCAAAAGAAAGGGCGGATCCGTAGATAACATAGCACAGGAGGAGCTGAGAGGCGGCAACGCTATCAACACCGCTTCAGCTCTGTCCGCACTCGGCGTCAACGTCGTTCCAATAGTGTGCACGAACAAGCTCGGTCTGCAGATCATCAAGTTCTATCTTAGGGGTCGAAACGTTGACTTATCCCACGTCAAACTGTTCGACGACGCGTCAATCACAACCGCCTTAGAGTTTGAAACTAACGGAAAAAAGGTCAACGTCATGCTCAGACAAGTCGGCTCACTGTCTCAGTTTGGAATGCGAAACTTGAACGACGACGATCTCGAAGCCATTGACAACGCTGACTACACGTGCGTCTTCAACTGGGCCGGAACCAGACGCCACGGAACCAAACTGGCCGAAGGCGTCTTTCACCACACCAAAAGATTTGGAAAAGGCAAAACTTACTATGACACCGCGGACCCGACTCCAAACGAGAATGAAATTCCAAAATTAGTAAAGTCCGTTCTGAGCGGACATGAAGTAGACATCCTAAGCCTGAACGAGAACGAGGCAGTCTGCTACGCCTCGCACTTCAGCAAACAACCTGACAATTCGAGCCTACCACTCGACGAACGTGCAAAGAATGCCGCGAAAACCCTAGTCCAACACGTTCACGCGAGGGTCGACCTTCACACAACCAATTTTTCCGCCACGTTCGAAGGGGCACGGGAGGCAATTGCCCCAGCCTTCAAGGTTCCAGTGTTGAGAGCCACAGGTGCAGGAGACGCTTGGAACGCAGGAAACATTTTAGCCGATGCCCATCACCTTTCAGATGAATGCAGACTGACACTTGCAAATGCGGTTGCAGCAAGCTACATTTCAAACCCGTCGGGAAAACATTCAACATTAAAACAGCTGAGAAGTTTCTGTACAAAAATGAAAGAAAGGACAACCTAGCTTCCCCGTAGCGTTCGCGCGCGCTAAGGCTGACCGTTAAAGGCAAGTCCTTGAAGAGGGCAAAACAGATAATGGATAAGAGCACTAGGCTTATCAGAAGAAGCATCGAAGGGAAGCACGAATGAAAGCAGTGATCCTAGCCGCAGGGGAAGGCGTCAGGCTGCAGCCAATCACGTCCACCAGACCCAAGCACATGATCAAAATCGGCGGAAAAACAATACTTGAACGCTGTATAGAATCCCTGAAGACCCAAGGAATAGACGAGATACTCATAGTCGTACACTACATGGGCGACATGATAAGGCAATATTTCGGCGACGGCCAAAAGTTCGGAGTGAAGATCGAATACGTTGAACAGAAAACCCCCGTCGGAACCGGTAACGCCGCAGCCATGGCTGAGCAACATTTGAAAGGCGAATTCCTTCTCGTCTACGGCGACCTGATGTTCACCGGCGAAGCGGTCAAAAACGTCTTGGACCAGCATCAGAAAGAGAAGCCAACTGCAACCATGGCAGTCATCCCTGTTGATAAGCCAGAAGACTATGGGATAGTGGAGCTTGAAAATGACAGATACGTCAAACGAATCATTGAAAAACCAAATCGACAAGAAGCCCCGACGAACTTGGCCAACGCAGGCATATACATTTTCTCGACTGAGATCTTTGACAAGATAAAAGAGATTTCCGCCTCATCCAGGGGTGAATGGGAAATCACTGATGCGATCTCACTGATGCTAAAGCAGGAGAAGACCTTTCTCGCTGTCAAGCTCTCACGCGAGAACTGGTTCGACGTGGGCAAACCATGGGATTTACTCGAAGCTAACTGCTGGGCCCTAGCCAGAAGAACACACACAGTGAGTGGCCTTGTCGAAAACGGCGCACACCTCATCGGCCCAGTGACGGTGGCGGAATCCGCCCGCTTGCGCTCAGGCGCGTACGTTGAGGGACCAACGTTCATCGATGAAGAATGCGACATCGGACCCAACTGCTACATTCGCCCATTCACAAGCGTCGGAAAAAAAGTGCGCATTGGCAACGCCTGCGAAATAAAGAACAGCGTAATAATGGACGGAGTGCACGTTGGGCACCTCGCATACGTGGGCGACAGCATAATAGGTGAAAAATGCAATCTAGGCGCGGGGACGATAACGGCAAATTACAGGCTTGACGCTGGAGCTGTGAAGATGATGGTTAAGGACAAGGTCGTTAACACTGAGAGAAAGAAACTTGGCGCAGTCCTAGGTGACAAGGTCAAAACAGGGATAAACTCGCTTCTCATGCCAGGCGTCAAAGTCGGAACCAACAGTTGGATAGGCCCAAACGTGATTGTCGAAAGGGACGTTCCCGCTGATACCATAGTGTTCCTGAGGCAGACTGTAGAAAAAAAACAACTGAAACAATAGCCGCACCATATTGCCGAAAACGTTAAAAGTCCTTCAAGGGTCATGTTCGAACTGTATGAAACAACAAATGTTTCTTGAACTCATGAAGGAAATGCTCAAGAATTCCCGAAGAAGCGACAGAGAGCTTGCCAAAGCTATAAAAGCATCACAGCCGACGGTGACCCGAAACAGAAAATTGCTGGCACAGTTCATAAGAAGCTACACGGTTGTACCCGAGTTCGGCAAGATCGGATATGAGATCCTCTCTTTCACTTTTGCCAAAAGCCGAACCTACGATGCCAAATCGTTAGAAGCAAAGCTTCCCACCGTTAAAGAATGGTTCATGAAGAAGCCCAATGTCATCTTCGTGTCCGACGGCGAAGGCTTGGAAAGAGACTTCGCAATCGTTTCGCTGCATAAGGACTACTCTAGATATGCAGATTTCATGCGAAACTGCGTCTTCAACTTTTCCGACACAATGTCCGACTTCCAATCCTTCATCATAAGCTTGAAGACGGGGACAGTAATGAAACCCCTCGATTTGGCGTACCTTGCTGGTGATCTCGAAGAATTTCAAGTCTGACCGCCAAACTGGATGAATTTCCAAGAACTTTCTGTAAGACGCGCAACTCTCTTGAACTTGCATAAATGAGTGGATGAAGCCCCTCACAAATTGCTAAATAGTTGTTTCACAATTCCATATGGCATAATGGAGGTTACTTGATTGTCAGTTGCACAAAGAAAATACTTCACTGAGGTCTCATCGCTTGCAGACAGGCACGTAATCGTTTCAACCACGATAGGCAAAACTTTCACGGGAACGATGATCGGCGTTAATCCCGACAACTTGAGCCTCTGCCTGGCGGACGCGAAGGACGACGAGGGAAGACTGCTTCACCGAGTTTTCCTAAACGGAAACGTCGTGGCGCAGATCCTAAGTGTCGAGAAGCCTTTTGACTTGAAAGCTCTGGCCGATCGCCTTGAAAAGGTGTTCCCGACTATGGTAAAGCTTTACGAGGATAAAGGGTTCATTTGGGTGATGGACAAGGTCAAGCTGACCGAAAAGGGTGTAGTTGAAGGTTCAGGACCTGCTGCTGAACGTGTGCAGAAAGTGTATGAGCAGTTCATCGGCGAAGCCAAGGGCAAAATCTAAATAGACCATCGGAACGTCTGTTCCTCTTTCTTCTTTTCTTGCGTAAAACTTCTGATCAGGCCGAAGGATTCCAGCATCTTCGTGGTTTCCCTAGTTGCAGATTCGAGTTTCGACAAGTCAGTGTTGAGGCCCAGAAACTTGCTCAAAGCATTCAAGGCGGCACGTGTTGCCCCCTCATCCGGATGCGTGCCTGTAGTCTCCACGAGCAACGCGAATCCTTTGAAGCCCTTCAGCTTACCAAGCCCAACAGAGAGCCCGGCAACACCGAATATTTGACCGACCATTATTTTTGTCCCCAGAGCCATCGCTTCATTCAACGTTTCCACGTCCGTGGCTGCGCTGAAGATCTGAGGAGTCTGCTTCACCTCATCTGTTTTGAAGCCCCCTAGGGTTATGAGGTATTTACAGCCCATTTCTTTTGCTTCATCCAAGACCCGTCCGCAGAGCTCATACTGCCCAAAAGTTGTGAGCGCCTGCGTGTTACCGTGCCAAAGCAACAGATCGCGACCGCCTGACTTGTTCTTCACGTAGTAAAGTTCATTCAAGGGAGAACGCATGGTCCCCGTCTCTGTTGTCACAGTCAAGTCTTGAAAAGCTGAGGAGTGGATCTCAGCGAAGCGTACAGCTTTCAACTCGTGAATTAGGTGCAATACAGCGATGTTGGCAACGAACCCGATGCCTGGAAGACCCTCTATTAAGACAGGATCGCTAAGTTCTGGTTTTTCGTGAATTTCGATCGTGCAGACCATTGGTGGATTCCTCCAAACGGCGAATAGTTAGAATTCTCCTTTCGATATAAGCATGTCTAACGTCGGAAACGTTTCCGAAACAAATCCTGATTTTAGAACTGTTCAACGAGTTTGGTTCTCTCGAGGTCCTTCAGGAATCTCAACACGTCTTCTGGGTTGGTTATACTGTATTCCGCAGAAACGGCCATAAGTATGTCATATGCCGTTCGCTTCCCATCGATGAAATTGACGATTTCAAGCATCTTCTTACCGAAATCAATATCCCTATTCGAAACAAGGTCATACCACTCATAAGCTTTCAATCCTAATCGCTCTTTCAACAGGTCACTGCTCAGCGAGCCTTTGAAGCATCTTCGGAGAACAAGCTTCTTCAGCTCTTTTTCGGCCTTACTCTCTTCCAGCTTAAGCTTCAACTTTGATTTTCCCATGATGAAGCCTAGAGTCTCTTCAATCCTCGCCTTTTCTTGTTTGCCCAAATCTGTGATATTCCTGCAGCAATTGTTGATGTGAGTTTCAAGCTTCGAACTTTCTGCCAGCCTTATTACTGATCTGATGGCTTCTCTCTCGCGCCATACAATATGGTCAATCTTGAAATTGTAGTAAGAAACTGTTCTTGCAATTTCTCCTGTTTGGCCGTCTGGTAAACTTGTGAGTTTGTCAAATGCCCCATGCTTCATCAACTCTTCCACCGCTTGAAGACCTCCTTCAACTAGTCTAGCTGCGCCTTTTGAAGCAGTTTGATGTGCGAAGAAGAAGGCTTCTTCGACCCCGGCGTTGGCTAGGGTCAGCGCGGCCACGGTTGTTATCCACCCTACTCTTTTCAGGCTGGCCTCATCCACCTTATCTATTGTGTCCATGCTTGTGTGATAGTACAAGTCTGGCCATTGGAGAAGCATGACGCATGGCACGCGAGAAGTGGCCTCGGTGAACTCCGCATGATCGCTTCCTCCGCTGAATGTGGTTGTTCGATACCGAAACGTGGAGCTTAAACCCCATCGTGTCTGATGATCAAACTCTCTGACCGTCTGCTCGATCAGACCGAACACAAAATCGTTCAAGTACGAGGGAAGGCTATCAGGCGTCCTGTCAAGATTAAGCGTGGATCGACATAGTTCCTGGTTCTGGCCGACCATGTCCAAGTTTATGCCGGCCACGATCTTCTTCGCTGAGTCCTTGTGGCTTGATAAGTATGCCACTGTGCCTCTTGTTTCAGGCACCCACATGAAACGAATGGTTCTGCTCGGCTGCGGAATCTTTCCCGAGTTGATGAGCGACTTTATTGTTCTTGCGATCTCAAGAAGTAGTCCGCTTCCGGACGCATTATCGTTGGCGCTTGGCTTGGGATGGCACAAATGGGCGACCAACACAACTTCATCCGAGGGCTTATTGTTTCCCTTGATCGTTGCCGTTATGACGTCTTCAAAGAATGGGAACAGTCGCGCGTCAACGCTAGCCTTGAGCCTAACGGTCTTGCCACTTCTAAGATGGGCACGAAGAGCGTTTCCCTGGCGTTTGCTCAGTGAGAAGCCAAACCTGACCTTAGAGAGTTCCTTAGCCGTTGGCCAAATAGCCTGATACGCGTGAGCGTCAGGCACATCCAAGCTTTCCCTGACCCAGGGCATTTCAAGGGTCACCGAGTCAGTGATCACCCCTGCCGCACCATATTTGTAAACGGCTTGTTCATGAACGGCTCTGGCTCTACCCGTGGCTAAGACGAACCTGCCCTTGACCTTCTTTCCTTTGTAATCTTCAGATCTGGTGCCTCTGTCGACGTCCACAAGCTCGGCAACGATGCCCTCTGAAGGAGTGCAATTACTGAAAGCGTGAAGACTCTGTGGAATATCTTCGTACGTCGCAAGCAGCTGCTCTTCGGGCTCTAAGAGCCAAAGCTTGGCGCTCTTAACTTCCCAGCCCATCGGGCTTACGTAAGTCCAGTATTTGCTCTTTCCGTCTGCTGGAAACTGTTCAACCTTCGCGTCCCTAAAGCCCAATGCCTGCAGTTGATTCTTGACGTACTCTGCGGCTTCATGAAACATCGTTGAACCTTGAATCCTGTGGAAACCTGAGATTTGAGCCACGAAAAGCTTCGCGTCGCTGCCTGAAATCTCATCCTTGACCACTTGTGCGAAATCCATCATGATAAAACCCCACACTTTGCTTAGGGTCTTCTAAGTAAAAAGTTTTTGATCGCTCAAGGATCTAGTCTGAAATGGCAAGATAATCTGACGGATTTTCTTATATGCCTCTTTGTTCGTTCTTGTTTTCGTGTTCACCGATGTCTTTTGAGATAAGAGAGAAAGACTTGCTGGGAAGAATTGGCAAGCTGAAGACTAAGAGTGGAACGATTGAAACTCCCGTGCTTCTTCCAGTGGTGAACCCGGCTTTTCAGCCGATACCTCCGAGGCAGATCAGAGAAGAATTTGGTTTTGAAGCGTTGATCACGAACGCGTACATTCTGAAGCAGCGGTTCCAGAACGAGCCTGTACGAGAGGGCTTACACAAGTTCCTCAACTTTGACGGAGCCATAATGACTGATTCGGGTGCTTATCAAATTCTAGTCTACGGCGATGTGAAGACGAACCAGGATGAGATTGTCAATTATCAAGAACAAATAGGCACTGACATAGCCACGATCTTGGACATTCCTACAGGATGGAGGGTTACTGAGGAATGTGCAGGACGAACAGTGAAAGAGACTTTGAAACGCGCACGTCGACTGTCCAAGATCAAGCGTCGCGACGATATATTATGGGTGGGTCCCGTGCAAGGAGGAAAATACCTTGATCTCGTGGCCAAATCTGCCCGAGAGATGGGCAGGCTGCCCTTCAGTATTCACGCTCTCGGCAGCCCAACTGAAGTTATGGAGCGGTATCGCTTCGATGTGCTCTTGGAGATGATAATGACGGCGAAGATGAATCTGCCTCTTGATAGGCCCCTGCATCTTTTCGGGGCTGGACATCCGTTCATGTTTGCTTTCGCTGTAGCTTTAGGATGTGATCTTTTTGACTCTGCGGCTTATGCACTTTACGCAAGAGAATGCCGTTACTTGACCGAAAATGGCACGCACAGACTGAATGAGCTAGAGTATTTTCCTTGTGCTTGTCCGAAGTGCAATTGTTCAACTCCGAAAAAGGTGCTGGAACTTGAGACACAGCAGAGGTTCAGTTTCCTTGCAGAACACAATCTGTACGCGTGCGGTGCAGAGATGAGACGTGTGAAGCAAGCCGTTGAAGATGGCAGATTGTGGGAGTACGTTGAAATGCGGGCACTCTCACATCCGGCGTTGCTGCAAGCCCTTAAGAAAGTGTCGAAGTATAAGGAATTCATCGAAGAAAACAGTCCCAGCACAAAGCACAGTGGCCTGTTCTTCTTTGATTCTTTAAGCCTTATGCGCCCCGAAATAGTTCACTACGAGAAAACGTTCAGCCAAAGATACACAAAGCCCGGAGATGCGGACACCCTGGTCTTGTTACCGCAAACTGAAATGAAGCCATTTCACAAGTCAATTCAATGCAAACAGGTTGAGAAAATCATCCGACAACAATTACGAAAAGTCAATGGATTTCATGTATGCTTCTATGCGGCACCTTTCGGCGTGATTCCAAATGAGATTGACGAAGTCTATCCGGTGTCACAGCATGAAACAGTCGTTCCCCCAGACAGTGAAACAGTTCGATATGTTGCGGCCCAAGTGGCAAACTATGTTAATCGAACGAATTACAGGGGGGTCATACTGGTCAACGATCCTTTGAATTGGGGGAAAACCGTCCTGAGCAGTTGCAGGGATACTTGTAGGACAAAGAAGATCGGCTTCGCAGCTTTGGACGTGGAAAAGGTTCAGGTTGTGCTTCCAAAGATTCTGATGAGCCTGAGGAAAACTGATGACTTGATCCGATAGTCCAGAAGAAAGCTCATGATGTCTCGGCGTGGGCAAAACTGTTATTTAACCTTTACATCTCATGTTCACGCCAGAAAAGTCGAATTAACATGATAAAGGCAGACCTGCACTTTCACACTTGCTATTCTCCGGATGCAACGAACTCTCCAAGGAACACCGTGGAGAAACTGAATAGACACCCGAGCATCAAGGCCATAGCCATAACTGATCACAACACGTTGGAGGGCTATCGCAGAACAGCTGAACTAGCAAAGGCTTACCCTGACATACTTATAATTCCAGGCGTTGAAATAAGTGCTGAAGAAGGCGAAGTAATACTGCTAGGCGTAAACCAACTACCGCCGGAACCATGGTCTGTCAGAAACGTCATCGAGTTTTCGAAGAAAGAGAATGCCTTGGCAATAGCGGTTCACCCTTACAGAGGTTACGGCCTCGGCAACTTGGCAGCCAAGCTTGACTTGGATGCTATCGAAACGCTTAATGGCATAACATCATCGCGTCAGAACAAGAAAGCTGAAGAACTAGCTAGGACAAAAGGCTTGCCAGGTGTCGCAGGCAGTGACTCGCATTTTTATTATGATCCTTGGAACGTTTTCACGGACATTCAAGCTTCCTTGGACGTTGGCGATATCTTGGAGGCTATAAAGGACGGGAAAGTTAAGGCTTCTATGATTGAGAAGTCAATAGATTTTTAAAATGGCAAAAAACATGATTACAGAATCAGCAGATGAAAAAGAATGAGTCAAGTGCAAATTGGATTCTTAGGCGGAACTCGGGAGGTCGGGAGAATTGCCATAACGGTGAAAGCCGAGAAAACACAGGTCTTGCTGGACTACGGGGCCATGCTAGATCACACGCCTGGATTTCCCATGCATGTTCAGCCTAAAGATATCGACGCGATAATTTTGAGCCACAGCCACTTGGATCATTCTGGTGCAATCCCGATATTCTATGTTCATGGAAAGAAGCCTCTTTACACGAACAGGGTGACGGCTGAACTGAATCAACTGCTCATTTCCGACTTCATACATTTGTCAAGTTACTACTTACCATTTGAGTATTTGGAACTGAAGACTATGGCTAACAACAGTATACATGTGGATTTTGACACTGAGAAAAAAGTAGGCGACATAGCCTTTCAGTTCAAGAATGCTGGGCACATTCCAGGCAGCGTACAACCACTCATCGAGACTTGTGGAAAGAGGATACTTTTTACTGGTGACTTCAACCTTACTGAAACTAGACTCCTTCCAGGGGCCAAGATGAACTATGGTGACCTGGATGCAGTTATAATCGAGAGTACGTACGCCACTGAGGAGCATACCGAGCGTATGAAGCTGGAAAAGGACTTCGTTGAAGCGTGCACAGAAATCGTGGAAAAAGGTGGAACAGTGCTTGTTCCAGCCTTCGGGGTTGGACGGTCGCAGGAGCTTGCATGTGTTCTTGCGGCTCATCATTTTGAGTATGCAGTGACGATTGACGGAATGGCGAGAGACGTCAGCAGAGTGTTCATGAACTACCCACAGTTTCTGAAAGATCCCAAGATGTTCATTGACGCTCTGCATACGACGGAGTGGGTCGAGGGTTGGAGGGATCGTAGGAGAGCCAGTAAGACTCCAGGCGTGATTATTTCTCCTGCAGGCATGTTGAAAGGCGGTCCTGCCATGTTTTACATTTCCAAGATCGGGAAGAAATCAAACAACGCCATATTTCTTGTCAGTTACCAGATTCCAGGCACTCCTGGAAAGGAACTGCTTGAGAAGGGCATATGCGTCATCGACGGGAAAATGCGAAAAGTTAAGGCCCGTGTGCAACACTTTGATTTCTCGTCGCACTGTGGAGCCAATGAGCTGAAAGAGGCGGTCAAGAGGCTTGGAGGGAAACCGAAGGTCTACGTGGTCCACGGTGCTGAGAGAAACTGTGAATACTTTGCAAAATGGACAAGGGACGAGCTTGGCTTAGAGGCGCAGGCGCCCAAGGCTGGCGACACGTTTAAGGTCTAGTGGATTTGATGAAAATCGGAGTTTTGCGTATCGGCGAAGTCGACGCTACGATTGCCACTAGAATTCAAGAGAGTCTCGGCGCAACCTATCAAGGTACAGAATGTGTGGTGATCGATGAACCTGCCCAGGTTCCTGAAAAAGCCTTCGAAACCAGAAGAAAGCAGTACCGCTCAGCTGATATTCTTGACAGTGTTCAAGAGTACGCAGAAAAACAGATTGCTCTGGAACGAATCTTGGGGATAGTCGATTTCGACATTTTCGTTCCTCCGCTGAACTTTGTATTCGGCGAAGCAAGATGCCCAGGAAAAACAGCTTTGATATCGTTGTTCAGGCTTAAACCAAAATTCTATGGACAAAAACCAAATGTGGAACTTTTCACGGAAAGGGCTGAAAAGGAAGCGGCGCATGAACTCGGGCACACGTTTGGCCTGGAACACTGTGTCAACCCTTTCTGTGTCATGCATTTCTCAAATTCCATATTTGATACAGACAGGAAGCAGACTTTGCTCTGCAGCAAATGCCAGAAGAAGTTGGATGACATGTGGAAGACGCTATGACGTCAACTTTGAAGTGGAAAAACGCTGAACGAATATTAGATCTTCTGCCTGTCTTGGCAAGCTTGTTATTCGGGATTCTCTGCGCGTTCCTTCTTAAAACGTCGTCTTTTGGACAATATCAGGTTACACCTTTTTCGGAGAGCACGCTTGGCTCTTCTATTGGGTCTTTCGCGAATGCTTTCTACTTTGCAATACTTGCGGGGATCGGCGCCACCGTGTTGTACGTGCTCTTGAAGCGAAACAAACATAGGCTAGTGTCATTTATCACAGGTTTCGCGTTGACTGCCGCCCTTTTATTGCTTTCAATCGTCTACCTTTATGCTGTTCTTTCTGAATTTCCGATTCAACACTTGGACATCATCGTAGTATCGGCTTCCATCGTCGTGACGGCCGCGGCTGACTACACAATCTTAATGGGCAAAAGATTCTCAAGTCTCGCTGTTCTCTGCATCGGAGGAGGCTTGGGCACATTCTTGGGATTTGCACTTCCCACGGCGAGCACAGTGTTGATTCTAATCGTGTTGGCAGTCTATGACGCCTATGCCGTCTATCGGGGGGCGGTTGGAAAAATAGCTCGAAATGGATTGGATCAGCTTCGAGGCTTGAGTTTCTCATTCAAAGATGTTCAGATGGGACTTGGAGATTTGACGTTTTATTCGATGCTGTCGGGTCACATGCTCCTGAACTTCGGCCTCACAGCTTGTATTGCCTCGCTGATAGGCATCCTAGCCGGATGCTTCGTGTCCTTCAGGATTGTGGAGAAGAAAGGCGTGTTTCCAGGGTTGCCTTTTCCAATATTCTTCGGGTTAGCTGCAGGTTTCATGACGTTGCTGCGTGTCCCATCATAAAAAGTCGTCAGATCACGGAAGTTGGTCGGCGTAAAACTAGTTGAGGAGTTACAATTCACGGACTTCGCATTGAAGTCTGCTTATGACCTCTTGAGCCTTTGCAGGATCAACCTTCAGAGTGTATAGTCTCCGTCCAGTTCGAACTTTCAACTTCACGACGTCCTTCAAACGTTTGACGGCGCATGAGTCAGCGCGACCGCTGATTTCCACAAACTTGTCAACGTCAAAGATTTCTGAAGGCATAATGCTCACGCAGATTCATAACGGTTCACACTTACGCAGAATATAATCTTTTTCGTGTCAAGCTCGTATCGCAGTCCCAGCCCCAGCGCTCAGGTCTGTGACAGGATAAAGCGCGTATTCGTTCGAGTTTATGGGTCTTCTCCGAAATGTTTCGCGACTAGAGAAATGTCTTTGATGTCGACTTTGCCGTCTCCGTTGACGTCTGCTATTGGGTTCCATCCAGGCATGCCTGGTGATGTTCCGAAGGCTTTTGCTACTATGGATATGTCTATTATGTTGATTTTGCCATCGTGGTTTAGGTCGTAGATTTTCGCGTCGCCCGTTTCAATGACTGCAGAGCCGTTTTGGCTGGTGCAAGGAATTTGCTGTTCAGAGGAATCGATTAGGGTTACGTCGTACAGTGTCAGTGATGTGTTACCGGCGGCGTTCGTGTAGAACGTGACATTTGCGAGTGTTCCGTCCCCGTTGGCACCTGATATCTCGCCTAATAATGTACAGTCCACTACTACATGGTCGTCCGTCGTGTTCAGATAGTATGTGAAGAACGTGGGGCCGGTCGAATTGAGAAACGGGCCCTCATTCACGCTGGATTCATCAAGTAAAGATGCGTTCCAGCCAAGCTTAAATTCCCATCCATAGAGGTCTGACACGTTCGCGATTGCGATGTCAATGCTGAAATAGTTTCCGACACCACAAGTAACATTTGAGGGATCTACGAAAACCACTGCAGAGCCTGATTGGGCAATGCCTTCAAAAACTAGAGTCGGTAAGAATGAAAAGAGAGACAAAATAAGGCAAGTACAAGCCAAGAATTCGACAAGCTTCGCTCTCTTCACGGCTTCTCGCTCCTCTCCTTCAGTTTATAATTTGTCATCGCTGCTAATTTACTTTGTTTCCGAAAAAAAGAAAAGAATGGGGGATTTTTGGTTTTATCCTTGGATGTTGGCTGCGATTGTTGTCAGGTCGCCCATGTCGATTCTGCCGTTGCCGTCCAAGTCCAAGGTGGGGTCGTAGTTTGCGAATCCTGGCACTTCGCCGTAGTGTCTTCCGACCTTCACTAGATCTGTTATGTCAACTTTGCCAGTCTCTCCGAAGTCGCATATGTTCAATTCACGGAACCAGATGGCGCTCTCCCACGCATGACCAGCCAGTGTGCCTACTCCGTCAATGGTGAGGGCAAATGTTCCCACTATGGAAGGTCCTCCAAAGTCTGCAACGAGTGTACCGTTCGCATTTGCAGCAATGGGCTGTTCGTTCCATGTTATTGTTGTCTGTCCCGCGGTTTCGCTCCATGTGAAATTGATCGTCTCTGTGATTTCTGAAACATTCCAAAGGCCTACCAGATATAGGTCGTGGCCTGTCACTGTGCTGTTGAAGTCTAGGTCCGTAAGATTCACCAGTTTTGCGATGTAGAAATCGAACGTGTAGGAAACGTTTGGCCCTATTACTGTAGGTGCAGTGACGTTAACGCTGCCTAACGGATGTATCCCATGCATTATGTCTGACCATGTTGCGTGCACGATGGCCCACTCATGGGTTGTCCCATTATTGTTTACTATTGCCGCGTTCGCTGTTATCCAGCCATAAGTCGCTGCAGTTGTTCCATTCGTCATATTCCATTCTTGGATGAAACCGTTCATTCGGACCCATTCGCCTCCTCTTATTGACACGTCATCTGCGTTGACAAAACTCGGGATCAGACTGACGATGCCTATTGCCATGATCGCAAGCATTATTCCAGTTATTGCCTTTTCCATACATTCCCGCTCCAATTTTCCTAGTCATATGATGTAAACGCGGAATAAAAGCGTTTCTAAGCTTCGTTTAGTTTTTTAGTTGACAAGATTGTTTATTTTCGTTCATAATAGTTTATTTTGGTTTCATTTTAGTTTAGAAGCTCAATTATTGACTTAAAATCTCTTCAAGGCGACCAAGCTGTTTTCAATAAGCAGCCTATCAATATCGAAGTACATTCTTCTAACAGCGGGGAAACGTTGAGTCGCGGTTACATACGGGAAAGCCCAGCACCAGAACTTTCATGTTGAGAGTAGTAAGTAGTAACCGCTGGAAATCCGTATTTCAAGTTTAGAATTCTTAAATATCTCCTAAACGCTTTCCAGCATGAAGATGGCTGATGAAGACTCCCGTGATTCTTGCCTTTGTATTTCTAGCCCTGTTCCTACTTCCTCTTGTTACGGTGCTGGGTGAAACCTCTTCCACGTATACGATTCAAATTGGCAGCGATGGTTCAGCAACATGGACTGTTTCCCAAACTCTTGAGGTCAACTCTTCTGTCGAAACGTTGCAGACGTTACAGAACAGGATTACGAGCCTAGTCGACTCCGCTGAAATTGCAACGGGAAGAAACATGGTTGCCACCGTCGATTCATTAACGTTCACTCGACCAGCAAACTCCTCTTATATCCAGGCGGAATACGTGTTCGAGTGGGAAAACTTCAGCGAAGTCGAAAAGACGCGTATTGTGATAGGCGACGTGTTTCTAGTCCCAAATTTCTTCGATCAGCTTTATGGGGACGGAGAGGTTTACATGACGTACCCGTCAAATTACGTAGTTGACACCGTTCAGCCGGCACCGTTTATGAGGAACGATTCTATCCAAACACTTGAGTGGCTTGGGACGAAAGATCTCGAAAACGGAGGAAGAATAGTCTTGGAACAAGAGTCGGCAGCTCCAAGTTTCATTGATACGTTAGGAGCGAATGGATTCTTGATTTTAGGTCTCATTGCAATCGCAGCTTGTTCTTCGGTGGGTTTCTACTTGTTCGGGCATCACAGAAAAAAGAAGGTTGATGCATCAGAACCTGGTAAGCTCACAAATCTCCCTGTTATGGAGGATGATGAACAGAAGACCGTGAAGCTGCTTCAGTCTTCAGGAGGAACTCTGCGTCAATCGGCCATCATAGACAAGTTCGGATTCTCGAAGGCAAAGGCTAGCCAGCTTCTAGCGGTCTTGGAACGCAAGGGAGTTGTTAGGAGATACAAGAAGGGAAGAGACAAGATAGTTGTCCTCAATGAACAGGCAAACGGTGAAAACTCATGATGTTTAGACTCTCTAAATCTCGGATAATCCTGATCTTTCTATTTGTCTTGTTCTTACCTTTTAACTCCCTGATTCGAGCGAACGTGGTTCAAGCATCCCAAGGAACTGTTGTAGCGATACTTCCAGACAACGTTTCAGCTGATATTGGTCAACCATTCACGATCAACATAACCGTTCTGAACGTACAAAACCTGTACGGCTTGGACGTTACGATAAACTGGAATTCCTCCGTTCTGCAATTCATCAATGTAGACGTTCGACTGGGACACACAGACACTGATGGAGTCCTGTACAACTCAAGTCTCACAAGCCCGCCGTACATCGTTGTAAATAACGTAACGGGAGGAAGCCAGTATGAAATCGCCGCTACCTCCGTGGCTCCTGCACCCTCTTTCAACGGTAGCGGAAACATAGTGCGAATAACCTTCGAAGCAAATAGCTCTGGATATTCAAACATTGCTTTTTCAAATTCAGAATTATGGGACTATCCCCCGCCAGATCGAGATCCGCGCATATCTGAACCTATCGACCACACTTCGAACGGTAGCCAGTTTGTTACGGTTCCAGAAATTCCAAGTTCGGCCATATTTCTTGCCTTCGCTGTTCTGACCGTTTTCGCATCAGTTCTTTCGAAGAAGATAAACAAAAAAGCGCATTCACGAATTTCAGTTGACACACGGGACAAATGAACTGATAGCCACGCGGACGGGGTGAATCATGGATCCTTGGACCATCTGCCTTCTCTTTTCAATCGGTAAACTCGATGCAAGCCTTGCAACGAAGTTAATGGCGAATACTGCACCGCCGAAGGAGATTTGGCGCCTGACACCCTGAAGAAAATATATAAAGTAAATGAAAAGTTAACTACACGAGCAAGGCCGGAAAAGATGAACAAAAGAATCGTAGCTGTTGTCTGCATATTTGCTATTATCGGGGCGGTTTTAGCCTTCGTGATTCTATCTTCTCCCCCTTCTTCATCCTCTTCAACGGTGCTTTACGTGGATCCGCAGACCGTCGAAGGAATAGTGGTTGGCCAAGATTTCATGGTCAACATTAGGATCTCGAACATAACTGATTTGTACGGTTGGGAATTCAAGTTTGGTTGGAATGCTTCTGTGCTTGATGAGGTCAGTGTGAGTGAGGGCCCGTTTCTCAATTCGACCGGCCCTACCTTCTTCACGTATTACCTGAACACGACAAACGAGCACGTAGTCGTAGACTGCAACTTACTGGGAAGTGACACCCCAGGCGTCAACGGCAGTGGAGTACTTGCGACGATCACATTTAGGGTAAGAGAGAACGGAGCATGTGACTTGAACCTTTATGACACTATATTGGAGGATCCAAACACTTTGTCCATAAGTCATGTGGTTCATAGTGGCCACTTCAGTACATAGCACGTGTGAAGTTTCTGAAATGGAATTTTGATTGAGGCGAAAAGGTTTAAAGTCTATTTTAGATTAGGTCCATCGTTGCTTCATGATCCGTCTGTGGTTTGACAAGGGCACTCTTTTGCTGCACGGAGAGGTTGGTACTCCCTACGGCAAGTGGGATCCTAGGATCGGATGCTATAGAATCAAGGCTTTGCACTACAGCGACGTTTTGTCATATTTGAATGAGAGTAGACTTCAGTATCGTGATGAGGTTCCTAATCTGCCTCCTTCTCAAACGATAAAGGACAATGTTGAACTGCGCTCTTATCAGCAAGAAGCGCTGAGCAGATGGCAAAGGGCGAACATGCGGGGAATCCTGGTTTTGCCCACGGCTGCTGGCAAGACATACATCGCGTTGAAGGCGATTAGCCTCTTGAAAACGCCGACTCTGATCGTCGTTCCAACGCTGGATCTTATAGATCAATGGAAAAAACGAGTAGCTGATTACCTCGGAGTTGATTCTGGAGCCGTCGGTGGAGGCGAAGCCGACATCCAGATGGTGACCGTCTCAACTTATGATTCTGCTTACCTTCAGGCCGAAGCATTAGGCAACAGGTTCATGTTCATAATCTTCGACGAGGTTCATCACTTGGCTTCTCCTGGCTACATTCAGATCGCTGAAATGTACATTGCACCCCACCGCATGGGTTTAACTGCGACCTATGAGAGGGGTGATCAGCGTCACGCGCTGCTTCCACCAGTCGTCGGTGATGTGGTTTACACCGCGAGAGTTGGGCAACTTGCGGGGGAACATCTTTCTCCATTCAC
>Ga0187778_10001223_pt1 | contig 18070 bp, 19 predicted proteins | sample 1015_Q2_SP5_20_M_FD_132418 | JGI IMG/M metagenome (GOLD analysis project Ga0187778, IMG submission 132418) | Tropical peat soil microbial communities from peatlands in Department of Meta, Colombia - 1015_Q2_SP5_20_MG | ecosystem: Environmental > Terrestrial > Soil > Wetlands > Peat | place...
CAGCGATGTGACCGGTAAGGACCGTAAGTTATTGGTCGGAGCGCCGAGATTTGAACTCGGGACCCCTTGCACCCCATGCAAGTGCGCTACCAGGCTGCGCCACGCTCCGACAAGTTTGTTCTTATCAGTCGACTCGAACCGCGCGGTGCGGGGATGGACCGCGTGCCAAAAGGCATGATACCCCGTTTCTCCTCGAGGAGCCGTAACCTCAGCGGCGCAGAATCCTCATTAGTTCCTCGAGCTCGACGCGCACCTGCTTGACGATCTGCTGGCTCTGCGAGACGTCGGTGCGCGCCTCTTCACCCGTCAGCTTGTTGCGCGCCCCGCCAATGGTGAAGCCCTGGTCGTAGAGCAGGCTCCGGATCTGCCGAATGACGATCACGTCCTGGCGCTGGTAGTAGCGGCGGTTGCCGCGGCGCTTCACGGGCTTCAGCTGTGGGAACTCCTGCTCCCAGTAGCGCAGCACGTGCGGCTTCACGCCGCACAGCTCGCTCACCTCTCCGATGGTGAAGTACCGCTTGCCTGGGATGACCGGCAGTTGAGCGTTATTCTTTGGCTCCAACATAGGCTTCGACCCGTGCCTTTAGTTTCTGCCCTGGGCGGAAGGTCACCACGCGCCGCGCGCTGATGGGAATTTCCTCTCCGGTCTTGGGATTTCGACCGGGACGCTGGTTCTTGTCGCGCAGATCGAAGTTACCGAACCCGGAGAGTTTCACCTGCTCTCCGGCCGACAACGCCGCACGAACTTCTTCGAAGAAGAGATCGACCAGCTCGCGCGCTTCTCGCTTGTTCAGACCGAGCTGGTTGAAAAGGGCTTCCGCCATCTCCGCTTTGGTCAGGGCCATCTCGTTATTCTCGAATTCTTGCGTTCAAGTTCTCGCGCAAATCCGCTACCACGGAGGCCATGAGGCGCTCCACATCGTCATCGGTTAGAGTGCGAGAAATATCCTGAAAAATCAAGCCTAAAGCGACGCTTTTTCGACCTAGTTCGAGGCCGGGGCCGCGGTACACGTCGAAAATGCGGAGACTTCGCAGGAGGCTTGAGGCCGCCAAGGTTACACGCTCAGCGAGGCTACTTAAAGTGACCGACTCATCAACCACGACGGCGAGGTCGCGGCGCACCTGCGGGAAGCGCGAGATCTCCCGGTAGGTGGTACGAACCACGGCGAGCGCCGCCTCGAGATCGATCTCGAAAAGCACTGGCGGATAAGCAAAATCCAGCGCTTTTACCAGCCACGGGTGCAATTCACCCACCCAGCCGACTGCCTCACCGCGCCGCAGCACGCGCGCCGCGCGACCCGGGTGCAACGCCGACTGCGAGGCCGCCGCGAAAGTGAAGGCGTCCGGCTCCCCGGTTGCCGTGAGTAGCGCCGCGAGATCACCCTTGACGTCATAGAAATCCGCTGCACCGCGCATGTCCTTCGGCACGCCCCACTGCTCGGGGAGCCGCGCACCGAGTGCAAGGGCTGCGAGTGTGTCGATCTCGCGCGTGCCGCCGTCGAGCTGCTCGAAGCGCGCGCCATGCTCGAAGAGGCGGATGCGGTCCTGCTGGCGGCGCTGATTCTCGAGCGCGGCGCGCAGCAACCCAGGCCACAGCGACACACGCATGACTGACAGATCGCTCGCGATGGGGTTCGACAGCGCGAGACCGGGGCGATCAGGGAACAGCTGCTCTTGCAGCGCGGGATCGACGAAAGCGTACGTGATCGCCTCCTCGTAGCCACGCGCGGCGAGTGCCTGCAGCACGGCGGCTTCTGGCGGATGTGCCGCCGGGAGCTTGCGAAAGCGCTGCGGCGTCTGCGCATCGGTTTCCGGAATGACGTCAAAGCCCACGATGCGCGCGACCTCCTCGATGAGATCCGCCTCGATCGCGATGTCGAAGCGGTAGGCGGGTGGCGTGACCTGCCAGCCCTCGGTCGTCGGCCGAACCTGCATGTTCAGGGCCTGGAGCGTCGAACTCACCTGCTCGGGCGTCAGCGTGACACCGAGCAGTCGCGTGAGCTGTTTCGAGCGCAGTGCCACGGCCGCGCGCTTCGGTACGTGAGGCGACGATTCCGTGACCTCGATGGGCCCCGCCGTACCCCCCGCCACCGGGGCGAGCAGCGCGATGGCGCGGGCGATGGCGCGGGCCTGTTGCGTGGGATCTACGCCGCGCTCGAAGCGCTGGCTGGCGTCGGTGACGAGGCCAAAGCGCCGCGCTCGTCCCAGCACCGCCTCCGGAGAGAAGTATGCCGACTCGAAAAATACATCGGTGGTCTCCGCGCTCACCGCGGTGCGCAGCCCGCCCATGATCCCGGCGAGCCCGACCGCACCTTCCGCATCGGTGATGAGCAGCACGTCGGTCTCGGCCGCCACGGGCTTCCCATCGAGCAGCGTAATTGGTTCGCCGGCGCGCGCCAGGCGCACGGTGATCGCGCCGTGCAGCTTCGCAAGGTCGTAAGCGTGCATCGGCTGGCCGAGCTCAAGCATCACGTAGTTGGTGACATCGACCACCGGGCTGATCGAGCGCACACCGGCGCGACGCAGTCGCTCACGCATCCAAAGCGGCGTCGGCGCGCGATTGTCGACGCCGCGGATCACGCAGCCGGCAAAGCGCGGGCAGGCCGCCGGGGCGGCGAGCGTCACCGGGAAGGCGTCGGCGCGCTGCGCCGCAGGCTCGACGCTCGCAGGTTCCGTGAGATGAGCCCCGCTAAGCGCAGCCACTTCGCGCGCGATGCCGATGATCGACATGGCATCGCCGCGATTTGGCGTGATGTTGAAGTCGAGCACCGCCTCATCGAGGTCGAGGTAAGCGCGCAGCGGCTCACCGAGCGGCGCATCGGCGGGGAGCTCGAGAATCCCGCTCGCGTTTTCGCCGAGCCCGAGTTCCTTCGCCGAGGCGAGCATGCCCTGCGATTCGACGCCGCGCAGCTTTGTGGCCCTGATCGTCACCTCGCCCGGCAGCCGCGCGCCGACCGTCGCGAGCGCGCTCTTGAGGCCCGCGCGCGCATTGCTCGCACCGCACACGATCTGCAACGGCTCGCCGCTGCCCGTCGAGACGCGGCACACCTGCAGTTTGTCCGCCTGCGGGTGACGCTCGGCGGCAACAATCTGCGCCACGACCACGCCGCTGAAGTCCGGTGCCGCAGCGCCCAGTGCTTCGAGCTCGAAGCCCGACATGGTGAGGCGCGAGCCGAGCTCGGCTGCCGGCCACGGCAGCTCGACCCACTCGCCGAGCCAGGAATAAGGGACCTTCATGCACTGAACGAGCGAAACTGCGTGAGGAAGCGCAGATCGTTCTCGAAGAACAACCGCAGGTCATTCACGCCGTAGCGCAGCATCGCGAGCCGGTCGATGCCGGCGCCGAAGGCGTAGCCGGTGTAGCGCTCCGCATCGACGCCGCTTGCGCGCAGCACATTGGGGTGGACCATGCCGCAGCCGGAGATTTCGAGCCACCCCGTATGCTTGCACGTCCGGCAGCCGCGGCCCTCGCAGAACACGCAGGACATGTCCACTTCGGCCGACGGCTCCGTGAACGGAAAGAACGACGGACGCAGCCGCATCGAGAGGGCGCGCTCGAAGAACGCCTGCAGAAAGCCATGCAGCACGGCCTTCATGTTGGCGAAGCTCACGTTCTCGCCGACGACCAGCACTTCGAGCTGATGAAACATCGGCGAGTGGGTCATGTCGGAGTCGCAGCGGTAGACGCGTCCCGGGGCAATGATGGCGAGCGGTGCGCCGTGCTCGCGCAGCGCACGGATCTGCACGGGCGAGGTGTGCGTGCGCAGCAACCGCCCATCGGCGAAGTAGAAGGTGTCGTGCATCGCGCGCGCCGGGTGATTGGGCGGGATGTTGAGGGCGCCGAAGTTGTGAAAGTCGTCTTCGATCTCAGGCCCCGCGGCCACATCGAAACCGGCGCAGCGGAACAGCGTCTCGATGCGCAACCGCGCCTTCGTCACCGGGTGCAGTCCGCCGGCCTCCTCGCCCCGACCTGGAAGGGTGACGTCGATTCGGCCTGCTTCGAGCCGCCGCTCGATGTCGGCACGGGCGAGCCGGAGGCGCCGCGCCTCGATCGCCGCCTGCAGCGCCTCTTTTGCTTCGTTGATGCGCGCACCAGCCGCGGGCCGCTCCGCGGCCGGCAGCGCACCCAAGGTCTTGAGCCGCTCGGTGAGCACGCCCTTCCTGCCGAGCCAGCGCACACGCGCCGCCTCGAGCGCTGCCAGATCCGCGCACTGCGCGATCTCCGCGAGCGCCTCAGTGATGAGCGTCGTCAGATCCGCCAAGAGCGGCTCCCGGTCAGCTCATGCCGAGTGCGGTCTTTGCCTGCTGCGCGAGCGCACCGAACGCCGCCGTGTCGTGCACGGCGATGTCCGCGAGCACCTTGCGGTCGATCTCGACGCCGGCCTTGTGCAGGCCGTTGATGATGCGGCTGTAGGAGAGGCCATAGATGCGCGCCGCGGCGTTGATACGCGTGATCCAGAGCGCGCGGAATTCGCGCTTGTTCTGCCGGCGGTCGCGATAGGCGTACTGCCCCGCCTTGATGACGGCCTGCTTTGCCGCACGGTAGACCTTGCGACGCGCGTTGTAGTAACCCTTCGCCTTGGCAAGGACTTTCTTGTGACGGCGCCCGGCCGTCACGCCACGTTTCACTCGTGCCATGGTGCTGCTCGCTCAACGGTGATACGGAAGTAGCTGCTCGAGACGTCCCACATCGGTGTGGTCCACGAGACTCGAACCGCCCGAGCGCGCCTGGCGTTTGACCTTGCGGTCCTTGTGACCGAGATTGTGGCGGCGTTTGGACGAGTACCGCTTGAAGCCTTTCGCCGTCTTGCGAAAGCGCTTCGCCGCGGCCCGGTTGGTTTTCAACTTGGGCATCGACGTCACTCCTCATTCATGTAGCCCCGTTCGCAAGGCGCTCGCGAGCACCCGCTTCGGGCGAACGCTCCACCCGCCGATTTGTGCGCTGGTGGTAGCGTTACTTCTTCTTCGGTGCAAAAACCATGACCATCTGCTTGCCCTCCATGAGCGGGTTTTGCTCGACGATCGCATGGGGTGCGAGGTCGCTCGAAACCCGGTCCAGGAGCTTGCGCCCGAGGTCCTGGTGCACCATCTCACGGCCACGGAACCGTAAGGTTACCTTGGCCTTGTCACCCTCGGCGAGGAAGCGCGTGAGATTACGCAGCTTGATCTGGTAATCCGACTCGCCCGTGCCGGGACGAAACTTCACTTCCTTGACCTGAATCTGCTTCTGCTTGCGCCGTGCGGCGTGGGACTTCTTGTTCTGCTCGAACAGGAACTTCCCGTAATCCATGATCCGCACCACCGGCGGTTCGGCGGTGGGCGACACTTCGACCAGATCAAGCTCGGCAGCCGACGCCATCTGCAGGGCGTCGTAGCGGGACATCACCCCGGCCTGCGACCCATCGGCCGCGATCACACGCAGTTGCGGCGCGCTGATCTCCTCGTTGCGCCGGACCCGCTTTATTGCACTAGCGATTCGTCAACCCTCCACTACCTCGCGCCCGCGACTCTTGAGCTCGACACGGAGTCGTTCGGCGAACGTCTCCGGGACCATCGTGCCCAGGTCCTTGCCGCTACGTGTGCGCACTGCAAGCAGATTAGCGGCCACTTCCTTGTCGCCCGCAACCAGAAGATACGGAACACGCCGTAGCGTGTGCTCGCGGATCTTAAAGCCGACCTTCTCATTGCGCAAGTCGGACTCGACACGAAAGCCCTGATTTTTCAGGGATTCCGTAACGCGACGGACATATTCGTGTTGCCGGTCGGTAATGCTCAGCACGACCACCTGCACCGGTGAAAGCCACGCGGGAAGCTTACCCGCGTGGTGCTCAAGCAGAATGGCAAAGAAGCGCTCGAGCGAGCCGAACATCGCGCGGTGCAGCATGACGGGTGTGCGCTTGGCGCTGTGCTCGTCGATGTAATACGCGCCGAGCAGCACCGGCATGTTGAGGTCGACCTGCAGCGTGCCGCACTGCCAGTCACGGCCTATGGCATCGCGGAGCACAAACTCGAGCTTCGGTCCGTAGAAGGCGCCCTCCCCCCGGTTGAGGGTGTAAGCGATGCCCGCGGCTGCGCAAGCCGCCTTGAGAGCCGCCTCCGCGCGGTCCCAGATGTCATCGCTCCCGACGCGCCTGGGCGGTCGGTCGGCGAACTTGATGGCGACCTCCTCGAAACCGAAGTCGCGGTAGATGTCGAGAATGAGCCGGGTGATCGCGACGCATTCGTCCGTGATCTGCTCTTCCGTAATGAAGCAGTGACCGTCATCCTGGGTAAAGGCACGCACGCGCATCAGCCCGTGCAGCGCCCCCGAGGGCTCGTAGCGGTGCACCTTGCCGAACTCCGCAAGCCGCACGGGAAGCTCGCGGTAGCTGCGCAGGCCATGCTTGAAGATCTGCACGTGCCCCGGGCAGTTCATCGGCTTTATCGCGTAGAGTCGCTCATCGGGCGTCTTGGTGAGATACATGTTCTCGCCGAACTTCTCGAGGTGCCCGGACTGCTGCCAGAGCGCGGCGTCCATGAGCTCGGGTGCGTTCACCTCTTCGTAGCCGGCGGCGTACTGGCGCTCGCGCATGTAGCTGATGAGGGTCTGGAATACCGTCCAGCCCTTCGGATGCCAGAACACTGCGCCCGGTGCCTCCTCCTGCAGATGGAACAAGTCGAGCTCGCGGCCGATGCGCCGATGGTCGCGTTTCTCCGCTTCCTCGAGCCGCTGCAGGTAGGCATCGAGCTGCTTCTTGTCGGGCCAGGCCGTGCCGTAGATCCGCTGCAGCATCTCGTTGCGGGAATCGCCACGCCAGTAGGCGCCGGCGACCTTAGTAAGCTTGAACGCTTTCAGCTTCCCGGTGGAGGGCACGTGCGGGCCGCGGCACAGGTCCACCCAGTGCCCCTGCCCGTAGAGGCTGATCTCCTCCTTGTCGGGAATACCGGCGATGATCTCGGCCTTGTAGAGCTCACCCATATTGCGGAAGAACTTCACCGCCTCATCGCGTGGCATGATGCGGCGGTTCACCTTCTGGTCGGCGTTGGCAAGCTCCGTCATCTTCGCCTCGATGGCCGCGAGGTCCTCGGGCGTGAAGGGCCGCTCGTAGGCGAAGTCGTAGTAGAAGCCATCCTCGATCACCGGTCCGATGGTCACCTGTGCCTCCGGAAACAGCTCCTTCACGGCCTGCGCGAGGAGGTGTGCGGTCGAGTGGCGGATGATCTCGAGCCCGTCGGGCTCCTTGTCGGTGACGAGGGCGAGATTCGCGTCGCAGTTGATGACGTAGGAAGTATCGACCAGCCGGCCGTCCACACGACCGGCGAGCGCGGCTTTGGCCAGGCCCGGCCCGATGGCGCAAGCCACCTCCTCCACCGTCACCGGGTGGTCGAAGGAGCGCTGACTGCCATCGGGCAAGGTTACGACGGGCATCGGGTGAAGTTCAGCCTACAGTCCGTTCCAGGGAAGCGGCGTTGCCGGCTGCCGCTGGTACCCATGAAAAGGGCGCTCGGGTGCGCCTGAGTGACCGCGAGCGCCCTGTTTCTCATCTGGTAGGCGCGAGTGGGATCGAACCACCGACCACCACCATGTCAAGGTGATGCTCTACCACTGAGCTACGCGCCTGAAGTATTGCTCTCACAGCGAGGGGTCGCGAACGATACAAGAGTGACGGGACCGACGCAAGCTAATCCTTGCCATTCCAATGACTTACGAAGAGCCGGCCGGGACTGGAAATCCGAGCTCCAGCTGCTTCAGCCGCTCGATCTCATCGCGGAGCGCCGCCGCATCCTCGAACTCGAGGTTGTGCGCCTTGCGGAACATCTCCGCCTCGAGCTGCTTGATCTGCTTGACCAGCGCCTCGGGCTTGAGCTGCGAAGCCGTGAGCGGCTTCGCTCCGCGCCGGCGCGGCAGCGGCGCCGCTGGGGCTTCCGCTCTCGCCCCCTCCATGATGTCCATCACGCCTTTCTGAATGCCCCGCGGGGTGATTCCGTGCTCGGCGTTGTAGTCGAGTTGCTTGCGGCGGCGGCGGTCGGTCTCATCGATCGCGCGCTGCATCGAGCCGGTGGTGCGGTCGGCGTAGAGGATGGCGCGTCCGTGGATGTTGCGTGCCGCGCGGCCGATGGTCTGGATGAGCGAGTTATCCGAGCGCAGGAACCCCTCCTTGTCCGCATCGAGGATCGCGACCAGCGAGACTTCCGGCATGTCGAGCCCCTCGCGCAGGAGGTTGATCCCAACCAGCACGTCGAACTTCCCGAGTCGCAGGTCACGGATGATCTCGGTGCGCTCGATCGTCTCGATGTCAGCGTGCAGATAGCGTACGCGCACGCCGTGTTCGCTCAGGTAATCCGTCAGGTCCTCGGCCATGCGCTTAGTGAGCGTGGTGATGAGCACCCGCTCACCGCGCGCGGTGCACTTACGGATCTCCGAAAGCACGTCGTCGACCTGCGTCGCCACGGGACGTACTTCGACCTCGGGGTCCACCAGCCCCGTGGGGCGCACCAGCTGCTCGACCACCTGGGAGGAGTGCTGGGCTTCGTACTCTCCCGGGGTCGCCGAGACAAAGATCATCTGCGGCGCGAGCTGTTCCCATTCCTCGAACTTCAGCGGCCGGTTGTCGAGTGCCGAAGGCAGGCGGAAACCGTACTCTACCAGCACTTCCTTACGCGAGCGGTCACCGCGGTACATGGCGCCGAGCTGCGGGATGGTCTGGTGGCTTTCATCGACGAACAGCAAGGCATTACGCGGCAAGTAGTCGAACAGGCACGGTGGCGGCTCCCCGGGTGCGCGTCCGGAGAGGTAGCGCGAGTAGTTCTCGATGCCCGCGCAGTAGCCGACCTCCTTGATCATCTCCATGTCGAAGCGGGTGCGCTGTTCGAGGCGCTGCGCCTCGAGCAGCCGCCCCGCATCGCGCAGCTCCTTGAGCCGCACCCGCAGATCCTCGCGAATCTGATCCACTGCACCGACCAGCCGCTCGCGCGGGGTGACGTAGTGCGTACCCGGATAGACGGTGAAACGCGGCACCTTGCGCAAGATCGCACCGGTCAGCGGGTCAAAGAGCGTGATTGAATCGATGGTCTCGTCGAAGAGCTCGACGCGCACGGCCTCACGCTCCGACTCGGCCGGGAAGATGTCGATGACATCCCCGCGCACCCGATAAGTGCCCTGGGTGAGATCGAGCTCGTTGCGCGTGTACTGCATCTCCGCAAGGCGTCGCAGCAGCTGTCGCTGCTCGAGGCGGTCGCCGCGCTTCAGGTGCAGCACCATTGCCAGGTACGCCTGTGGATCGCCGAGGCCGTAGATCGAGGAGACGGTGGCGACGATGATCGAGTCCGGCCGCTCGAGCAGCGCCTTGGTCGCCGAGAGGCGCATCTGCTCGATATGCTCGTTCACCGAGGCATCCTTCTCGATGTACGTGTCTGACGAGGGCACGTAAGCCTCGGGCTGGTAGTAGTCGTAATAGGAGACGAAGTACTCCACCGCATTGTTCGGGAAGAATTCACGGAACTCCCCGTAGAGCTGCGCCGCCAGCGTTTTGTTGTGGGCGAGTACCAGCGTCGGGCGCTGCACGCGCGCGATGACCGCCGCCGCGGTCATGGTCTTGCCGCTGCCCGTGACCCCGAGCAGCGTTTGATGCGCGAGCCCCTCGTTCAGACCCTCAACCAGCTTCTCGATCGCCTGCGGCTGATCGCCCGCGGGGGCGTAGTCGGCTTCGAGCCGGAAGGGCTGTGGTTCCATGGCTTGTATAACGGCGGTGGTGGCGCGCGTGCAGCCCTTCCCGATGGCCGGGCCCGGCGCTATCCCTTAATATAGCGGTACGGTCTAAACTCAAGCCAACCCTAGGAAATTCCGTGACCTTGCCCGTCTCGCGACGCGTCCAGCGCGTCAAGCCCTCCCCGACCCTGGCGGTAACCGCCCGTGCGGCGCGTCTCAAGGCGCAGGGCAAGGATGTGATCGGCCTCGGAGCCGGCGAACCTGACTTCGATACGCCTGCGCACATCGCGCAGGCCGGGATCGACGCGATCCGCAGCGGGTTTACGCGCTATACGAACGTCGACGGCATCGACGAGCTCAAGGACGCGATCATCGCCAAGTTCCAGCGCGATAACGGTCTGAGCTACGAACGCTCGCAGATCCTGGTCTCGACCGGCGCCAAGCAGAGCCTCTACAACCTGTGCATGGCGGTGCTGGACCCGGGCGATGAGGCCATCATCCCGTCGCCCTACTGGGTGTCCTATCCGGACATGGTACTGCTCGCAGACGCTTTGCCGGTGATGCTACCCGCCGGCATGGCGCAGGGCTACAAGATCACGCCGCGACAGCTCGCCGCAGCGATCACCCCGAAGACACGCCTGGTGCTGCTCAACAGCCCCTGTAACCCAACCGGCGCCGCTTACACGGGCGCGGAGCTGCGTGCACTTGGTGAGGTGCTCATCGAGCATCCGCGCATCCTCGTCGGCACGGACGACATGTACGAGAAGATCTACTGGGAGCGGGAGCCTTTCTGCAGCCTGGTCACGGCAGTACCCGAGCTCTACCACCGCACGGTGACGATCAACGGCGTGTCCAAGGCGTACGCCATGACCGGCTGGCGCATCGGCTACTGCGGCGGCCCGAAGGACATCATCACCGCGATGACCACCATTCAGGGCCAATCGACCTCGAACCCCTCGAGCATCGCGCAGAAGGCAGCGGTCGCTGCGCTCAACGGCGACCAGAGCTGCGTCGTACTGATGAACGCGGCGTTCAAGGAGCGACGCGACGTGGTAGTGCGCGGCCTGAATGCCCTGCCGGGCGTCAGCTGCCTGCCGGGCGCCGGTACCTTCTACGCCTTCGCCGACGTGTCGCGGGCCATGACGGCGCTCGGCTGCCGCGACGACGCCGAGTTCGCCGAGCTGCTGCTCAACGACGCGGGCGTTGCGGTCGTGCCCGGCTCGGGCTTCGGCGCGCCGGGGCACATGCGGCTCTCGTTTGCCTGCGGTCTGCCGCTGCTCGAGACGGCGCTCGATCGCATGGCGCGCGTGCTCGGCGAGCGCGTCGTCGCCGCCTGACGGCCCCGGCCACGCGGCCGACGGGCCGCCCGTGTTGGCTTCCCCCCGTGAACTGGTCGCTGCTTGCCGACTGCCTGGTCGTGATTCATTTCGCCTTCACCACGTTCGTGGTGTTCGGCGGATTTCTCACCTGGCGCTGGCGCTGGATGGCCTTCGTCCATCTACCGGCGCTTGCCTGGGGAGGCTGGGTGGAGGTGTCGCACAGCCTCTGCCCACTGACTCCGCTTGAGAATCACCTGCGGCGCCTCGCCGGAGAGGCCCCCTACAGCGGAGGGTTTCTCGCTCACTACCTGGTACGTGTGCTCTACCCTCCGGGTCTCACCTGGCGTATCCAGTGGCTGCTGGCGGCATTGCTCCTCGCCATCAATCTCGCCGCGTACACCGGCTACTACCGGCGCCGGCCGCAGGGCGCGTAGGGCGTATGCAATCCTTACGTCAACGACACACTACCCTGCTCGCCGCGCCACGCCGCCCACGTGGTTGCTCGACTGGGCAGTGACGGCACGACGCCCGTTCCTTGACTCCCGCAACGCCGTTGCCGGAGAATTCGCGCCCTTCGCGAAGCGCGCCCGTTCCCCGGTAGCTCAGCGGTAGAGCATCGGACTGTTAATCCGTTGGTCGTTGGTTCGATTCCAACCCGGGGAGCCACCTGCCAATCCGACTGCCTCCGAGTAGCCTGCAGATACATCCGTAAGTGCTCGTTATGTAAGGGTAACTATGTCGTAAGTCGTCCGACTAGGTCCGGTTGAAGCTGGGACGCGATTGGGGTAACTTTCTGGGGTAACTCAATCTTAGGTGGGGTAACTGGACCATGTTGACCGAGACGGCAATCAAGGCCGCCAAACCGAAAGAGAAGCCCTACAAGCTGTACGACGAGCGGGGCCTATACCTACTGGTCACCCCAGCCCGCGGGCGATGGTGGAGGTTTAAATACGCCTTCGCCGGGAAGGAGAAGCTCATCTCCCTCGGCACCTACCCCGACGTCTCCCTGAAGCAGGCCCGGGACCGCCGCGACGCAGCACGCAAGCTGGTGGCGTCGCACACGGACCCCAGCGTGCAGCGCCAGGAGGACAAGCGCGCGCACGGAGATACCTTCAAGGCAATCGCGGAGGAATGGTTCAACACTCGCAAGGGTGCCCTCGCCGCCTCGACCATGGACAAGCGCCAGCAGCGGTTCGACTCGTTCATCTTCCCCTACGTCGGCTCGAAGCCCATCTCTACGATCACCGCGCCGGAGTTCCTTGCGGTCCTGCGGCGCGTGGAGTCCCGGGGCGCGAATGAAACGGCGCACCGGCTGCGCAGCGAGTCAGGGCAGATTTTCCGCTATGCCATCGCCACGGGACGGGCGCTGCGGGATATCACGGCCGACATCCGGGGAGCCCTGGCGCCGGTCGTGGTGACGAGCCACGCCGCGATCACTGAGCCCGCCCGCATCGGTGAACTCCTGCGGGCCATCGACGGGTACAAGGGTCAGCCGGTGACCGAGGCGGCACTCAAGCTCGCGCCCCTCGTCTTCGTCCGCCCCGGGGAGCTACGGGCGGCGAAGTGGTCCGAGTTCGATCTCGACGCGGCGGAATGGCGGATCCCCGCCGCGCGCATGAAGATGAAGGAGGAGCACATCGTCCCCCTGTCCACCCAAGCCGTCGCCATCCTGCGGGATCTCCATGCCCTGACCGGACCCGAGGGCTACGTCTTCCCCGGGCTGCGCGATCGCGATCGGCCAATGAGCGAGAACGCCCTTACGACTGCCCTGCGCCGCATGGGCTACAAGGGCGACGAGATGACGGCGCATGGGTTTCGCAGCATCGCCAGCACGATGCTCAACGAGCAGGGCTTCGCGCCGGATGTGATTGGACTCCAACTCGCTCACCGCGAGCGCAACGAGGTCCGCGCTGCCTACAACCGCGCCCAGCGCCTCCCCGAGAGGCGGCGAATGATGCAGGCATGGGCTGATTACCTCGACGGGCTGCGCGGGGGTGGCTCGAACGTGGTGAACCTGCGGGCGTCGTGAAAAGGTGCCGACAAACGGATCAAGAGTGCTGACCGCAAGCGCACCGCGCGTGCGAGTTGAATGTTGTGGCAGATCAAGTACGTCGGTGTTTGATTTGCCGCATTTATAAGCCCTTGATGTTAGGACGGAAATAATGTTCGCAGAAGCTTGCAGAACTATGGGCTGATCGAATAATTTAGCGACGACCAGTTAAACCCAACCACTCTCCCCGCCAGTCACAACTCCTCAAGTCAAACGCGCTCTCTCCAAAGTCACCAGTCTTTCAAGTCACCCGCGCGTTCCACTAGGTAAACCGTCCTTCGATCGGCCCATAAAGGGCCAGAGTTCTCAGGTTTGCTTCCGGGCCAATGAGCCCGGTGGAGTTGTGACCATGCCTCTGGAAGACGGCCTCATCAGCGGCTCTCAGGTTTGCGACGACCTCGATATCACGGACCGCTGGCGGACGGTTCTGGTCCGCAAGGGCCTACTGCCCAAACCACTTTATATTGGCCGACGCTGCTACTGGCGCCGAGCCGATTACTACCGTGCCCGCGAAGCCCTAATCCGTAACACTCCCCTGGGAGTTCCGGAGTCGCGGTCATGAACACCCCCCGCCGTCTCCTTCGCCTGCCCGCCATCATCTCGATGACGGGACTCGGACGCGACACCCTTTATCGACTCATGGCCGAAGGGACGTTCCCGCGTCAAGTGCAGATTTCCGCAAAGGCTGTCGGGTGGTACTCGGACGAGGTTGACGAGTGGATCGCGTCACGGCCCCGGGTCGAAACGTCATCCCAGCAGATGGCTGCGTTGCGCCGCCGGGGAAAGGCGCGACCCGTGAAGTCGAATCAGCCCGCAGTTGTGTCGTCATGACCATCGACGCGAATCGGCAGCGTTTATCGCGGGCTTGGCGCGCCGAGAGTAGATGTGAGTTAAGACCCCACGAGTAATTCCCATGAAGGCAATGTTGTTGGTTGTTGAAAATTGGCATACCCCGCGGCTCTGGAAACTACGGGGCATGCCAAGGATTAATTATCATGGACAATATAAATACCGGGCAGGATGTTAAGCAAGCCGCCAAGCCCGGTGATCTGGTAACCGTTACGGCATCGCGCATTGAACCGGTGCCTATTCGACCTCTTTGGCGCCCTTTGCTCTATCGCGGAAAGGTCACTGTCATCGCGGGTGATCCGGGCGGGGGGAAATCCCTCACGTCCATCGACCTCACAGCCCGTATCACTGCCGGTGCCCCCTGGCCCGATGATAGAGGTCGATTCGAGCCTGCATCCGCCACGATGATCACCACGGAAGACGACCATGCGGACACAGTCCGCCCACGTCTTGACGTCGCCGGGGCTAACACTGACCTCGTCGAGTTCGTCCTTGGGGTTTCCCGCACCGACAAGGATGGCACCAAGGGACTCGACCCCGTCAGCCTGATGCGGGATCTGCCACGCATAGAAAAGCTTTTGCGAGAGCGGGGCGACGCCATCCTGACAGTAGACCCCCTCACCAGCTATGCAGGGGACACGAACAAGACCCAGACCATGCGCATGCTGCTCGACCGGCTCGGGGAGATGGCAGGGCGCACTGACGTCGCGGTTGTGGTTATCACCCACCCCAACAAGCGCTCCGACGCAACGAAAGCGTTGCAGGTAATTGCGGGGTCCCACGTTATCGGAGCAGCCCCACGTGTCGTGATGCTCCTGGCTGAAGACCCGGAGGACTCGGACCGGCAGCTACTACTGAAGGTAAAGAACAACCTTGAACCCAAGGAGGGCGGTCTAGCGTTCCGGTTCCAAACTCGCAGCCATTCGGTCTGTGGGGATGTCCCCGGCATTGAATGGGAGAAAAGCCGAGTGACTGGTATCACAGCAGATGCAGTCGTCTGCGCCCCGGCAAAGGTCCCAAGACTCGACGCCGCAAAGGATTGGCTGCGGGACTACCTCGCCGGGGGTCCGATCCCCCAGACCCAAGTTGAATCTGCCGCCGTGGCCGCGGGGCATACAGCGCGCACCCTACGGCGGGCAAAGGACACTCTTGGAGTCGTAGCTGAAAAGGCGCCGGGGGCTAAGGACAGCCCCTGGATTTGGAAGATGCCCAATCCTATTTTTGGACATCTTGGACATCTTGGCCAGGTTGAAGATGGTCAAGGTGGCCAAGGTGGCCATCCTGTCCAACCGGGCTATCCGGCCAAAGGCGCTCAAGGTGATCATCCTGATCATCCTGCTCAAGCCGGTAAAACTGATCACCTTCCCCACTTTGGCCTCGGCCCCAACTTCAAGCGGGAGAAACCCAGGGCTGACCGATGTTGACCGAATCCCGCGTCCTATCCAGCCAGTCTAGGACTGAGTGGTACTTTGAATTAGTCAGGGCGTCACTAGAGATCCCGCCGCCTACCTGCCCCCAGCTTGCCGCACGTTTCAGGTGCAGCGTCCGCCAAATTACCCGCGTCCGGTCCAAGCCTTCCTTTAAGCGCGAGCTCGCGGCCCGTAGGAAGGAGCGCGACGACATTGCCCGGGCGGCTTGGGAGCGCGCCATGGAGCGCGAGATTGAACGGCGGATCCGCGAGGGAGAGGGCAGGCGAGCCCGTGCCCAGGTCATGAACTACAAGCGCCGGGGCAAAGACGGCAGGTACACCACGCTCAACCCGTCGCCCGCAAAGCGGGTGTCCTGGGATCCCTCGCGCCATGTGGTTCATGGCAAGGGTGGCCTCATGAATCGGGTGATGGATGCGGAGTTCCAGAGAATCAAGCGTCGGGAGTCGGAGGACTAACCATGGCCTTCATCGATGAAACCAACCCGCCCGTCCCGCAACTCATTCCAATGGGGAATGGCCTGACCCTCGACCTCGTCGATGTCCGGATTGAGCGGCTGGGGCCCGACGGGGGATTCCCCCGTCCAACCCCCGCACAGTACGCCGCCCTCTCGCCGGTTGAGAAGGAACTGCTCGCGCAGTGGCAGCGAACCGGCGAGTTACCGACGGTGGAGGATGGGGTCCGCCTGAGTGCCAACTGCATCGTGGCCCGCTGCCGCGAGATCCTCGCCAGGGACGCTAGGGCTATCCGCCGTGCGCGACGACTTGCCCGCCGCATCAAGGAGGAATCGTGAGCATCGAACTCATTCGCGCCAACGTGCCCGAGGAACTTCGGGCTCGAAATTGTTGGTGCCTCTGGGCTGAAGGAAAGATCCCCCTGTATGCACCCACCGCTTCCAACAGGTGGCATGCCCTCGACTCTGCCGAAGATCGAGCGCTCCTCGTGGACTTCGAGACGGCGGCGAAGGCACTCCCGAAGATCCCACGCGCCCGAGGGTTTGGAGTAGCACTCGGTGACGGACTGGCCGGTTTGGATTTCGATTCGTGCTACACCGATGGTGTCCTCGATCCCCGCGTCGCACAGGTAGTCGCCGCCGCGAATTCGTTTGCTGAGCGCAGTCTTTCGGGTAACGGGGTGCATGTCCTCGGCACCGGGGGCTTTCCTGCATTCAAGACGAAGGGAGCGGAGTGTTATAGCTCCAAGCGATTTTTCATCACGGGGCACGGGGACGTGATCCTCCAGGCACCGCTCAGGGACCTGACCCAGGCGGCGGCGCTCGTCAGGGAATTGTGGGGGCGGGATGAGTCGAGATGTTGGGGCCGACAAACGGATCAAGAGCCGCCCAGACGGGCGGCGGAGCGCTGCGCGAAGCTTTCCCCGGCCCAACTCGCCGCCCTGCTCGATGTCACGACATCGGAAAGCAGTCTGGATGCCCCGCCCATCGAGGTGGTGTTAAAACGGCTCAAGGGCGTCACCCCCTCCGGTCCCGGCTCATGGAAAGCACTATGCCCGGGTCACGATGATCGAGTCGCGTCCCTTTCCGTTAGGGAACTGGGCGGGGGCCGTGTTGGGGTGACCTGCTTCGCGGGCTGTGATGCCCGCCGTGTCCTCGGGGCCATTGGCCTATCACTTCGCGATCTCTATCCGTCGCGGAGCGTCTTGGCTTTCTCTTTTCTTGATCCGTTGTCTGCCTCGAAGTCTCCATGACTTGATCGAGTCGCCCCGCACCTGATCAAACACCTCGCGGATCAGTTTGTCCGGGTGTTCCACTGCCGCCTTCCGCAGGAGTGAGGCCGCTCAGGGCGGCAAAGCCATTGGTCGGCACCGGATAATCCGTCTGCGGCCCCCATGGATGCCGCACGACAGAGAACACAAACAGCACGAGTCCGGCGCACAGGATGAGCAGCACTACGGCCTCTAAGGCAAATCCCATGAGCCGTCGCGGGCGCTTGGTTTCAGGACACTCCATGGCCCCGATGTTGCGACGCCGCGATCTGGTCGTGGAGTGCCATAGGTCATGCCGGGGGCCGAAAGCGTGCGCGCCCCCCGATGGGGCGGCGTGTCGTCTTTGTCACCTTGCCGGTCGAGAACATCGGGTTGTGTGACCAAAGTCATGTCGCGTGTTGCGCAGTTCTTACGATTTTCCTCCTGAGCGCACGAAAACGCTCGAGTTGACCAGTGCCACAGCCACCAAGCTTTTTCAGGAGTCATCGTGAACAAACGCATTTTCGCGGCCGCTGCTCTCGGAGCGGGCCTACTTGTCCAAACACAAGGCTTTACCCAAGTTCCAGTCAACCCCAGCACCAGCGCCAGCACTGCTGCCAATGTGGCAACGATGTCCGACGCAGAGAAGGCGGCGCGCACGACTTGGCACGCTGTCATCAGGAATACCCCGTTGCCTGGGAAGGGGTGTTTCCATGTTAAATATCCCAACGTCGCCTGGGAGAGTGTGGGTTGCGAGGAGGTCAAGCCGGGCGCTCATCCCCTGCGCGCCAATCAAACGATCGGAACAGCTCCGGGGGCGGGCAACGGCACCGACTACGTCGCCCAATCGCAGGGATTGATTAGTTCAGCGGCTGGCAAGTTTTTTATAAGTGGCGTCACATCCGAAACAAATGTCAACACTCCCGGCAACAGTGCCCCCGCTCTCGGTACGAATGAATACAGTTTGCAGCTTAATACGAACAACTGCGAGCCCACCAACACCACCTGCTCGCCCAGCACCCACACCGCTGCA
>Ga0187778_10001224_pt1 | contig 18053 bp, 19 predicted proteins | sample 1015_Q2_SP5_20_M_FD_132418 | JGI IMG/M metagenome (GOLD analysis project Ga0187778, IMG submission 132418) | Tropical peat soil microbial communities from peatlands in Department of Meta, Colombia - 1015_Q2_SP5_20_MG | ecosystem: Environmental > Terrestrial > Soil > Wetlands > Peat | place...
GACGACTTCATGGCAGGCCCACGATGCGAGCCCGCCCGGCTATCGCAAGGGCCGGATGTCCTCTGGCCCTACCTCGCGAACCCAGCCGACCGGAGCAGCGAGTCGAAGGTGGCGGGTAGCGGCCCGACCCACGGCGAGAGCGAGGCCGGTCCGGCGATCCCGCTGACGCGATAGGTCGGCGGCCAGTAGGCGTAGTCCGTGGCGGGGTCCTGCGGGATGAGGATGGCGACGACGGCGTCGAGCTCGGCGGCGCCGAGGCGACCGCGATCAGCTGGGCGGTCACCGTCGCGCCGGAGATCGGATAGCCCCAAAGGTTCAGGTAGGCCTGCACGCTGGTCCCGGCGAAGCTGACGAGGGCATGGCCGAGGGACTGGCCACCTGGTGATGGTGGGATGCCACCGCCAGGGCACGAGGTGCCCGGGAACAGCAGACCCGGCGTCGGACAGTAGATGCCTGCATCGAATACGACCATGATCGGGACACCGGGCTGCCCGGCCAGCGCCGCCAGGACGACGGGTAGGGCGATCGTGCAGAAGTTGCCGCCGACGTAGCCGGGTGGCGGTGAGCGCGGCGGTGGCGGGTTGGTAGCGTCAAGGCACTCGATGAGGACGGAGGCGCTGGGCGCTGGCGTGGTCGTCGGGCCAGCCGGAGGCGCGGATGCCAAGATCGTGGGCGAGGGCGACGGCGCCATGCAGGCCGCCAAAGCCAGACCGAGCATCGCCACGGCGAGCCCTCTCATGTCCCTCAGACGGTGCGCCTGCCTCCAAGGTTTCGCAAGGGCCGATCGTGCCGCCTAGAGCACCCGCGGAGCTGGGCCAGCGGACTTGCATCCGAGCGCCCCACGGGCCGCTCGATCAGAACGTCAGGCGGGCTGCCCCTGGCACGATCGGTGACACCGAGACCACGCCGCCACAGGGAGCGATGGCTCCCTGGGCGGTGCCGAACTCCCGGGTGCCGGGCAGGATGACCCGCACCGCGACGGCGGTGGGACACCGTGAACCTCACCGTCCAACCAACCTGCAAGGTGGCGTCCAGGAAGGCATACAGGCGGCCAGGCGATGCGACGCCGGGCGCACGTTGCTGGTGCCGAAGCGCACCGACCCGATCCGCGTGGTGCGACACTGCAGGTGATCGAGTTCGTGGTTGGGAGGGTAGGTAGTGCGTCAGCGGTGGATCATGCGAATCGCGACCGCCGTTCTCGCTCTGGTCGTCACCATGTCGACATCGGTCGCGGCGCCGCGCCACGCGGCGGCCGCCACGCCAGCCGACCTCTACAGCTACGACAGCCTCGGGGATCCGATCGGCAAGGGCGGCACGGCGACGCTGACCGACGCGAACGCCACGTTCGACCTGACGACCAATCCGGGATATGCCGGCTCTGTCGAGGTCCAGGTTTACCTGGGCACCGACCAGCCATGGTTCATGACCTTCGCCCCGCGTGTAGGGGATACGCTCGCAGTGGGCACGTACGTGGCCGTGCCCAGCAGCATCAACGCCTACGGCCCGACGATCCAGGTCACCGGAAACGGGTCGGGTTGCGACATCTCCGCAGGGTCTTTCGACATCGCCGCACTCACAGCGGATGGGGCAGGGAACTGGACATCCGTGGCGTTGGTGTTCTCGCAGACGTGCGCTGGGTACAGCCTTCCGCTGATCGGCCAGGTGCGCGTCGGCTCGACGCAGCCGCTGGCCTCCCTGACACTGCCGCACACCACGCAGGTGGTCGCGCCGGAGCCCGAAACCACGTTCGATCCTGTCATCGTCGGGCATGCGGCTCCGAACCGCCGGTTCACCATGACGGCCGATGGCGACCTGCCCGTCTCGATCGGCACGATGGCCTTCGTCGGCCCGCAGGCCGCGGACTTCACGCTCGCCAACGACGGCTGCTCCGGTCAGCGGCTCAACCCGGGTGATAGTTGCAGCTTTGACGTCCTCTTCGCGCCGACTGGCCCGGCGGGTCGCCTGGCTTCCCTGTCCATGCCCACAGACCTGCCCCTGAGCCCGACAGTCGTCGGATTCGTCGGGACGGGCCGCGCGCCGACGACCACCACGATCACAGCGATCGGCCCGGGCGACTTCTCCGGCACTCCCGGCGTCACGGCCACGGCCGTCGTGTCGCCTGGTCCCGCCGATGGGGAGTTCGATTGTCAGCAGGACGGCACGCCCGGCTATACGGGATACCTGACCAACGGGACGGGCTCATGCACTGTGCCCCGACTCGTGGGCACGCACTCGATCGACGTCACGTTCCGGGACCAGGCGAACTACGTCACGAGCTCTACTGCCACCACGTACACGGCTAGTCCGACAACGGCGGTCGCGCTGCACTTGGACCCCGGCACAGGCGTGGCCGGGCTGCCGATCACGGCGACGGCCACCGTGTCGACGCTCGGCGCCCTCTTGTACCCGGGGGGCAACCTGACGATCCGGGATGCGACGTCGGGCGCCATCGTGGCCGTCGCCGCCATCGATGCTGGGCACCCGTCTGCCACTGCGACCCTCCAGCTCGCCGCCGGGACCCACCACATCAGCGCGGCGTATGGCGGCGTCAGCGGCGTGCTCGATCCAGCGTCCACGAGTGTTGACATCAGCGTCATCGGCGGCATCACCCGACTAAGCGGCCCGGACTACTACCCCGGCTACCCCGATGACCGATACGCCACCGCAGCCGCGATCAGCAAGGCCACGTTCGCGCCGGGCGTCGCGGTCGCCTACATCACGAGCGGCCTCAACTTCCCGGACGGCCTGGCCGGCGGAGCCGCGGCGGGCCACGTCGGCGCGCCCCTGCTGCTGGTCAACCAGGCCGTCCCAGATGTGACCGCGGCAGAGTTGACGCGTCTACGGCCGGCCCAAATCGTCGTCCTCGGTGGACAGGGTGCCGTCAGCAACGCCGTCATGACAGACCTGAAGGCGTACACGAGCGGAGCGGTGAGCCGGCTCAACGGGCCGCGCGAAGGCTATAGCGATAGTCGGTACGGCACCGCCGCCGCCATCAGCAAGTTCACCTACACCCCGGGCGTGCCGGTGGTCTTCATCGCCAGCGGCCAGAGCTTCCCGGATGCGCTGGCGGGGAGCGCGGCGGCCGGCCACATCGGGGCGCCGCTGCTCCTGATCCCGAACTACATCACGCTTGACGTGCAGAACGAGTTGCGGCGGCTCAAGCCAGGCCAGATCGTAGTCCTGGGCGGCCCGCAAGCCGTATCTCCGGACGTCCTGACCCAGCTCTTGGCTTATGCGACCATCCCCAACGCCGTCACCCGCGACGACGAGACGGACTTCTACCCTGGATATCCCGATGATCGGTACGCAACGGCCGCTGCCGTCAGCAAGGCCACCTTCGGCGCCCCCGTGAACGTCGTATACGTCGCCTCAGGCCTCAACTACCCCGATGCATTGGGCGGCTCGGCAGCGGCTGGGTATGCCGATGGCCCGCTGCTGCTCGTGAACGGCGCGATTCCGCCGGTGATTGCAGCAGAGCTGCGCCGGCTTGATCCGAGTCGCATCGTCGTCCTGGGTGGGCGGGGTGCCGTATCCGATGCGGTCCTCACTGCCCTCGCGACCTACCTCAGACGCTAAGGCCGTCGAGCTTCTGGCAGCTCAGGCGCTGGCTGCAGGCGGCTCGGCTGGACTCGGTGCGCCCGCGACGCCAGCGGCTGGATTAGCGGTCGCGAAGATGGCCCGCCGCTCGTGCTCGGTATCGCTCGTGGCGGATCGCCTGCGGTCGGGCTCGGGGTGAACCTGCTGGCCGGGTATAGGACGACGTGCGCAAAGAACAGGCGCGTCCGCAGCGCGACTTGCACACTGCCCTCGAGCGCACCAGCAAGCGCCGGCGCGGCTACCCCTCGGAGACCGACGCCCAGCGCGGGGCGAGACGGGGGAAGCGACTGGACGGTCAGGTCGGCGCTCGCCACATGCCCGGGCGAGCGCGCCCTGAATACGATTGGTCGTTGTGGTCGGGGCGAGAGGATTTGAACCTCCGACCTCATCGTCCCGAACGATGCGCGCTACCTAGCTGCGCCACGCCCCGACCGTGAGGCCACGGCTCGCGGCCGTGGGGAGGGGAGTATAGCCGAGGCTTGGACCAGCCCGGACCGCGTGCTACGCTCGCGACGAATCCACGCCGAACGGGGGGTTCCCAGATGGGACATCGGGCGATCCTCATCCTCCTCATGGCCGGCATGCTGGCTGCCTGCGGCGGGACGGCGAGCCCCGCGTCGACGCCGACGAGCGGTGGTGGCGGTGGATCCGCCACCGGCACTCCCACGGGGGCTCCCGCCACGCAGGGCGGCGGGTCGAGCCGGACGGGCGCTGCCCCCTCGGCGTGCGCGCTCCTTGCGCCTGCCGACGCCGCCGTGGCCCTTGGGCAGGCCGTGGGCGAGGCGACCGTCAATCAGGGCGGCGGCGACAACTGCACGTACGCCCCGACCGTCATCACCGGCCTGACGTCCGTCGAGCTCAGCGTCATGACGCCGGATTCGTTCACCCAGGTCAAGGACCACGTCGGATCGGGGTTGACCCTCACCCCCGTGAGCGGCCTCGGCGACGACGCCTTCTACCTGGACGCGGGGGCGATGGGCACGACGCTGTACGTCCTCCGCGGCACCAGCTCCTTCTCCATCTCCATCTTCAACGGCAGCGACTCGGCCGCGCAGATCCAGGCGGCGGAGAAGGTCGCCGCCCAGACCGCGCTGGGGCGTCTGTGAGCCCGGCGCCCTCCATTCCCCCACGAGGCTCGCTATCCTCATGTGGGCTGCCCGTGCGCTGAGTCGGATCCGCGCGGCCGGGTGATAGGAGGGTCGACGTGACCGAGGAAGGCTGGCGCCGTGTCGCGATGGTCCTGGCGGTCGTCCTGGCCCTGCTGATCGGGTTCGGCGCCGCGGTCGTGCTCCTGCCGCGTGGCAGCACCAGCGGCGCCTCACCGACGCCAACGCTGGCCGCCGGAGGGAGCTCCACGCCGAGCGCAGGCGGGGCGACCCAGCCACCGACCGAGACGCCGACGGAGCTGCCCAGCGCCACCCCGTCACCCTCGCCCAGCCCCACGCCGATCCCGACCTACCCTGCGGCCACGATCCAGTTCGTGGGCCTGCAGCTGGACTCGCCGGCTGCGGCCGGCGGCAAGGCGCGCACGATCGCCTTCGGCAGCAACGGTCCGGGCGACATCATCGTCACGGCCAAGGTGGACACCGCGTCCAGCACGGCCAGCGTCTGCCTCCGCGCCGGGACGCAGGCGCCCACCTGCAAGAACGGCAGCAGCACGATCAGCTTCAAGGGCCATGCGTCGGGCGCGACAGGCTCATGGACGGTCACCGCGCTCGGGGTGGCCACCAGCGCGCCATCGATCGACCTGACGATCACGTGGCCGGCCAAGACGCCCAAGCTGACGCTCAGCAACTTCCGCTTCGATGGGACCGGCGGGGGCGACCTCGTGAACGGCTTCACGGTCGTCTTCACGGCGCGCGGCAACGGCAACCTGGGCGTGAACATGGACACCGGCAGCGGCCATAACTGGCAATGGGACGTGCTGGCGCAGGATCAGACGGCGGGCACCCAGAAGGAGTACCCCACCTCGCCTGCCACGGCCCCCAGGTTCAACATCACGTCGCCGATCGTGAAGAACCACCAGTATCGCGTCACCGTGCAGAACGAATCGGGCAACCTCGGGGCGTCGATCCCCTTGAACGGCACGTTCTCCTGGGTCTGACCTTGAAGGTCGGGCTCATCGTCCCCATCGACGATGAGAGCCTCGGCCACATCCCCAGCTACCGGGAACTCCGCGACCTGGCCCGCCTGGCGGAGGCGAGCGGGATCGACTCTATATGGGTCTTCGACCACCTGCTCTTCCGCTTCCCCGACCAGCCGCCATCGGGCATCCACGAGTGCTGGACGATCTTGGCCGCCTTGGCCGATGCGACCGACCGCGTGGAGCTGGGCACCCTCATCATGTGCACCGCCTTCCGCCCCGCGGCGCTGCTGGCCAAGATGGCCGCCGCCCTCGATGTCATCAGTGAGGGTCGCCTCATCCTGGGGCTGGGCACGGGCTGGCACGAGCCGGAGTTCCGGGCCTTCGGCTACCCGTTCCAGGAGCGGGTGGGGCGCTTCCAGGACGCGCTCACGATCATCACCGGGCTGCTGCGTGACGGGCACGTGGATTACCACGGGCGCTACGAGACGGCCGACGACTGCGCGCTGATCCCCGCGCCCACGCGGCGCATCCCGATCCTCGTGGCCGCCCGCGGCCCACGGATGCTGCGGCTGGCCGCCGCGCACGCCGACGCGTGGAACACGGCCTGGTTCGGGGCACCGGACGAGCGACTCGCCGGGCGCCGCGCGGACCTCGCGGCCGCCTGCGCGGCGGTCGGCCGCGACCCGGCCACCCTGGGCGTCACCATCGGCGTGGTCGTGCGCTACCCGGACCTGCTCGCCGGGATCAGCCCCGGCACGGTCCCGCCGGGGCCGTCGGCGCCCGCGCTCGGCGGTTCGGCGGACGAGGTTGCGGCCGGCCTCCGGGCGCATGCCGCGGCGGGGGCGCAGCACGTCATCGTGGACCTCCAGCCGCCCACCCCGGCGGCGCTCGACCGCCTGGCGGACGCGGTGGAGCGGTTCCGGGCCGCCTAGAGACGGTCGATTGCGCGGGCCGCCATGCGTGGCGCGCGCCGGGCAGGCGAGCTGCCGCCGAGCTCGAGCAGGCGGATGACCCGGGCCCGCTGGCCGCGGTAGGGCTCCAGGAGCTCCAGCATCCGCGCGTCGTCCGCATCGGTCTCGCCGGCCAGCGAGAACGCGACCAGGGTGGGCAGGTGGTAGTCGCCAAGGCTGACGGCATCAGGATCGGCCAGGGCGATGCGGGTGGCTTCAGCCGCGGTCCACGGCCCGATGCCGGCAACCGCCTGGAGGCGTGCCCGGGCCCGCTCCGGTCCCTGCGCCAGGCTCGCCTCCAGGCGATCCGCTAGGACCCCGATACGCCGCAGGACGTCGGCCCGTCGCTGCTCCAGGCCCAGCGGGTGGTAGGCGTGGTAGGGGAGGGTGGCCAGGCGCCGAGGTTCGGGCGGCACGAGGAGGCCGACCTCGGCCCCCGGTCCCGGTGCCGCGCTGCCGTGGGCACGCACGAGACGGCGGTAGATGCGCTGCGCCTCGAGGCCGGTGATCTTCTGCTCGATGACGCCCGGGACCAGGGCCTCGACGACGCGGCGCGTCCCGGTCAGGCGCACCCCGGGGAAACGCCGCACGAGCTCGGCCACCACCGGATGCCGCGGCACCAGCGCCTCCGGGCGGTCGGTCTCGCCCAGGAGTTCGGGCAGGTGATCCAGCTCCCACGCGGCGCCCGGGCCCCAGGCCTCGGCCGCTGCGGTGGCGCGGCCCAGGCGGACGCGCAGCGTGACGACGCCCGCCGGCGTGCGCGAGGCGCGCCACACCTCGACCGGCCCAAGCCGGATGGTGGGGTCGTAGGGCCCATGACGAAGGGGGGCCAGCGTGCGCACAAGGTCCAGCGGAGCGGCCAGGGTGATCGTTCGGGTCGGCATCTATCGGCCACAATGCACCGACGGCCCGCCGCCGACCGGTCCGGCTCCATGGAGGATCGCCCAGTGCTCAGCCCCGACCCGATCGCTGCCCCGGCGGCCTACCAGGCGCTGCTGCTGTCGCTGCTCGGAGAGGACGACCCGCTCCTGGCCCAGGCGGCGACGCTGCCGGGCCTGCGCGCCGTCCTGATCGAGGTGCCTGCCGTCATCCGCCAGCGTCCCGCGCCGGCCGAGTGGTCGGTCCTGGAGGTGGCCGGCCACATCCTGGACGCGGAGATCGTCTACAGCGGGCGGTACCGGTTCATCCTGGCCCACGACGCGCCGCGCCTGCCCGGCTACGACCAGGACCGGTGGGTCGATCGGCTGCACCACAACGAGGACGATCCGGAGGATCTGCTGGCCCAGTTCACCGCCCTGCGCGCGGCCAACCTGGCCCTCTGGCAGCGGACGACGGAGGCGGAGCGAGAGCGGGTCGGCCTCCACGACGAACGCGGCCCCGAGAGCTATGACCTGTCGTTCCGGCTCATCGCCGGGCACGACCGGTTCCACCTGGACCAGGCCCGACGGACCCTTGCCGTGGTGCGGCCGCCACGGGGTTGAGGCTCAGGCGGGACGCTCGTCCCGCGCCACCAGGGCCCACACGGCCCAGCCGACGACCGCGCCGACGATGGGCCCCACGAGGTAGATCCACAGCGAGCTGAGGTCGCCGCCCACGAGCGCCGGCCCGATGGACCGGGCCGGATTGACCGATGCGCCGCTGAACGGCACGGCGGCGTAGTGGATCGCCACGAGCGTCAGGGGGATGATCAGGCCGGCCATGGCCGGCGCCTTCTTGCTCGAGGCCAGGATGATCAGGATGAAGATGGCCGTGAGCACGGTCTCCAGGATCAGAGCCTGGACGTCGGTGAAGCCGTGGCCCGGGCTGGTGATGACGCCCTTGACCGCGTCCTGGTCGAAGAGCACCAGGATCAGCAGCGCCGATCCGGCGCCACCGACCACCTGGGCGATGATGTAGCCGATCGCATCGATGACGCTCGTACGGCCGTCCAGGACCATGGCGATGGTCACGGCGGGGTTGAAGTGGCCGCCCGAGACCGCGCCGAAGGCGGCGATGGCGGCCAGCAGACCGAATCCGAAGGCGAACGGCACGACCACCAGCACCGGCGCCTGCAGGGCACCGATCGCCTGGACGGCCATGAAGCCGATGGCGAAGAAGAGGAACGTGCCGACGAGCTCGGCGACACATGCCCTCAGGTTCAGCTGACCCTGCATCTGGACCTCCCGTGCGAGCCCGCGAACGAGCACCGGGCCCCTGCCTCGAGCCCATCATACCGACGTGGCGGAGGCCCCTGACCCGGCCGCGTCGGCTACCCTCATGCACGTGGATGTGCAGAGCCTGCGTGGCTTCGAGCCCCTGGCCCGGGAGCGGCTCTCCGCCGCGGCGTACGCCTACTACGCGGGCGGGTCGTGGGACGAGCAGACGCTGCGCGAGAACGAGGCGGCCTACGCCAGGCGGACCCTGATCCCGCGAGTGCTCGTGGACGTGGGCACGATCGACCCCGGCACGACGATGCTGGGCACGGCCGTATCGCTCCCGGTGGCCCTGGCGCCAGCCGCCTTGCAGGGCCTGGCCCATCCCGAGGGCGAGTACATCCCGGCCCGCGCCGCGTCACGCGCCAAGCTCATCTACTGCCTCTCTACGTTCGCCAACCGCTCGCTGGAGACGGTCGCCGCGGTCGGCCGCGGGACGCGCTGGTTCCAGCTATACGTGCTGCGCGACCGGGGCCGCACGGCCGAGCTCGTGGCCCGCGCTGCGGGGGCCGGCTACAGGGCGCTCATGGTCACGGTGGACCTGCCGCAGGCCGGCTACCGCGAACGTGAGCTGCGGGAGCCCGTGCTCCAGCCCGGCGAGCTGGGCAACGTGGGTCCGCTGGGCGGCGCGGACTTCCTGGAGGGCATCGGCGGGGAGGTCGACCCCACGCTGGCCTGGGATGACCTGGCCTGGATCCGGTCCCTGTCGGACCTGCCGCTGGTCATCAAGGGCATCCTGGACCCGGCCGATGCGACGCGGGCCGTCGAGCATGGCGCGGCGGGGATCGTCGTCTCCAATCACGGCGGCCGCCAGCTCGACCGCGCGCCCGCCTCGCTGGATGCGCTGGAGGCGGTCGTCGAGGCGGTCGGGGGGCGGGCGGAGGTCTACCTGGACGGCGGCGTGCGGCGGGGCACGGACGTGGTCATGGCACTGGCCATGGGCGCGCGTGCCGTGATGATCGGCCGGCCGTACCTCTACGCCCTGGCCGCGGGCGGCGAGGCCGGCGTCAACCGCTGCGTGGAGATCCTGGACCAGGAGATCCGCCTGGCGATGGCCATGCTCGGCGCGCCCACCGTGGCCCAGCTGACCCGCGACCGGGTCCGTTGACAGTGTCCGGCACGGCCACCGTCCACCGCCTCGTGAGCGGCTACGCCCGCGACGACGGCCGCGTGGGCAGCAGCGTCACGTTCATCCGCGACGGCGACGCGCTGATCGTGGCCGATCCGGGCATGGTCGCCCGTCGCGGCCGGATCCTGGAGCCGCTGCGCCGCCTGGGCGTGAAGCCGGCCGACGTGACCCACGTCTTCCTGTCCCACCACCATCCCGACCACACGCTCAACGCCGCCCTCTTCCCGGAGGCGGAGGTGGTCGATTTCTGGGCCCGCTATCGCGACGACCTGTGGCTGGACCATGACGGCGATGGCTACCACCTGTCGCCCCATGCGGTGCTGTGGCTGACCCCCGGCCACACCGAGGAAGACGCGACGCTCATCGTGGACGCGGTCGACGGGGTGTATGCCCTGACCCACCTGTGGTGGAAGGGCGACCGCACGCCGCGCATCGACCCGCTGGCGTGGGACCAGGCAGCGCTGGAGGTCGGCCGGGCGCGCGTGCTGGCGGCGGCGGACGTGGTCATCCCCGGCCACGGCCGGCCGTTCCGGGTCAGGCCGCAGACGCTCGCCGCAGGGCGATGATGTTGGCCACGAAGCCGGCCACGACGGTCAGCCCGTAGCCGGCGCACCACACGCAGACGGCGTGGATGACCGCCACCTGCAGGTAGACGAAGTAGCCCTCCATGACCACCCCGACCAGGCTCAGGGCGTAGGCCGCGAGCAGGAACCGCCGGTCACGGCTGCGCCACCAGACGAGGGTCGCCGCGATGAGGGTCAGCGAGTAGACCAGGCCGAAGGCGGCCGTGGGGATGCCCAGGATCGTGCTGTAGGGGCTGGCATCGACGGTCTCGCAGCCCTGCAGCGGGCCGCAGATGGGCGAGCCGCCGGCCAGCTTGGTCACCGTGAGGTACGAGGCGATGGCCAGGCCGATGAGGGCGATGGCCACCATCACCGGCACGCCGCGCCAGGTCGTCGAGGATTTCGCGGCCCCCGCGGCGGGCGCGTGCGCGGTCACGAAGCGGACGGACTGGCCGCCGGGCTCGAGCTTGGCGCGGGGCTGGCGGTCGGCTCTGGACTGGCCGATGGCGCAGGGCTGGCCGTGGCGTAGCCCGATGGCAGCGGTCCCGGCGTCGAGTTGCCCAGCGCGGTCTTGATGGCGGCCTCGACGGAGGCCAGGTCATAGCCGGGCAGTTTCGTGCTGTTGACGAAGATCGTGGGCGTTCCGATGACCCCGGCGCCGATGCCCTGCTGGTGCTCCTGGGTCACCTGCTGCACGGTCGCGGTGTTCGACGTGCACGTGCTGAACGTGCTCTGGTCCAGGCCCACGGCCGCGGCGATCTGGAGGAGCCGCGACGACGAGAAGGTGCCTTCATTCTCCACCGCCCCCTGGTTGGCGTACAGGTAGTCGTGGTACGGCCAGAACTTGCCCTGCTGCTCCGCGCAGGTGCCGGCCACGGCCGCGTCGATCGACTCCTGGCCCAGGAAGGCGAAGTCGTGGAAGACGAGCTTGGCCTGTCCGGTGACCACGTACGTGGACACCAGCTGCGGCTGCGTCTGCTCCGAGAACATGGCGCAGTAGGGGCACTGGTAGTCGGCCCAGATGTCGACCGTGACCGGTGCCCCGCTGCTGCCGAGCGTGGTGCCGTCAGCGAGCGCGACTGGTGAGGGGTTGCCCGGTGGGATGAGGTCGGCCGCCGGGGCGTGCTGGTTGGCCAGGAACAGGACACCGACGACCAGGAGGGCCAGCACGAGGGCCGCGCCCGACAGCCAGACGACCGGCGAGATGCGCCGCTGCTCCGCCGCCCGCCGTCGGGCGAGTTCGCGGTCGCGGGCATCACGCCGCGCCTCGCGCTGCGATTCACGGCGCGCGCGGCGCGACTCGGGGGGCACGGTCTTCTGGCGAGGAGGGGGCACCCGATGCTCCGTCACATGACTCTTGCCCCCTTAGGGTAGCCGTGCTGCAGGGAACGTGCCGCCCGCGGGGGCCAGGCGCCGGTCGTCCCCGTCACGCGTCGGCCAGGTCGATCCACATCGGCGCGTGGTCGGACGGCGTAGGCCCCTTGCGGGCGTCCCGGTCGATCTCCGCGGCCACCAGGCGGTCGGCCAGCGCGCGGGTCACGAGGAGGTGGTCGATGCGCATGCCCAGGCCTTTGTGGAAGTTGCCAGCGCGGTAATCCCACCAGGTGAAGCGGCCACCCTCAGGATGGCGCAGGCGGTAGGCATCGACCAGGCCCCAGTCCAGCAGGGCCTGGAAGGCCGCCCGTTCGAGCGGTGAGGTGTGGGTCGTGCCGACATACATGGCCGGGTCGTAGACGTCGAGGTCGGCCGGGGCCACGTTCATGTCGCCGCCCAGGACCAGCGGCTCGTCGGGCGAGGCGGAACTCCTGAGCCACGCCAGCAGCTCGTCGAACCAGGCCAGCTTGGCGGCGTAGAACGGCGTGTCCAGTTCGCGGCCGTTGGGCGCGTAGAGGCTGACCACGCGGAGTCCGCCGCACGTCGCGGCGATCATCCGGGCCTCGGCAGCCGGTTCATCGTCCGGCGTATCGGTAGACCCCGGCCGCAGCGGCCCGGCCCCGAAGTTGGCCACGACCGCCTGGAGTCCGACGCGCGAAGCGACGGCGACGCCGTTCCAGCGGCCCTCGCCATGGTGGGCCAGCTGGTAGCCTGCCATCCCGAAGGCCATGTCGGGGGCTGCCTCGTCGGCTAGCTTGGTCTCCTGCATCAGCAGGACATCCGGCTGGGCGGTCGCCAGCCAGCTCACGACCTTGTCCAGGCGCGCCCGCAGCGAGTTGACGTTCCAGGTCGCGATGCGCATGCCATGAGCCTACCAGCGGCGCCTGTCCACCGGCCATCCACCGGCGCCCGGCGGGTGGTGGAGAAGCGCGCCACGAAGGTCGTGATTCGTGGATAACTCCCGTTGACCCACCGTGCTCCCCGGCGTACCGTTGCTCTTGCCCGGAGAGGCTGATGCGAACCCGACCCGAGATCGTCTCAACGGTCGCGGGGCGCTCGGCTCCTCCGGGCGTTCTGTGTGTCCGGAGGTGCGCGTGGCAGTCTGGTTCACGGTACGGCTGGAGGATCGGCCCGGCTCACTGGCGCAGCTGGCCGGTGCGCTCGCGGACCGGCAGGTGAACATCACCGGCATCGTCGGGGTGGCGGAGGACACCGACGGCACGCTGATGCTCACGACCTCGGACGCGGTCGTGGCGGAGGAGGTCCTGGCGCGGGCCGGCATCGACTACGAGGCCCACGAGAGCGCCGCGCTTGGCGCCGCCGGCGGGCCGTCCGCCGTCCGCCAGGGCCTGGCCGACCAGGGTTTCCACATCGACCGGGGCTGAGCCGGCGCCGGATCGTCGCGGTCAGGGCGCCAGTTCGACCCCCGCGGTCCGGGCGTCTTCGGCGTAACGCTCCAGCGCTTCGTCGCTCGTGGCGCTCTCGCGCAGGAGTTCCATCGTGCGGCGCACGCCGACCTCGCGGTAGCCGGCCAGCACATCCACCCGCTCCTGACCGGGCGCGGGGGCGGCGCCCCACCAGATGTGCACGCTGATGCCCAGGCTGGCCGGGTCGCGGCCGATCTCCTCGCATCGTGAGCGGATGATCGGCAGGGCTTCGGCGACCTCAGCCGGGGACAGGCCGTCCAGGTTCAGCTCGTCTGCGTAGCGGGTGGCAACGCGCCACGTCACGTTGGGGCCGTTGCCGCCGACCATGACCGGCACCCGCGGCTGCTGGAGCGGTTTGGGCAGGTTGATCGCGCCCTTGACCGCGGCATACGGCCCGCCGGCCGTGGCCCGCACGTGCTGCCCTGGCTCCAGCATCGCCGTGATGACCGCCAGGTGGTCGGCCAGGGCGGCTAGCCGCTCACGCGTGCCGGGGAAGCCGTAGCCGTAGGCCAGCCACTCGTCGCGCTTCCAGCCCGCGCCGATCCCCAGCTCCATCCGGCCGCCGCTGATGACGTCCATGGTGCTGATCATCTTGGCCGTGAGACCCGGGTTGCGGAACCCGGTGCAGATGACGAGGTGGCCGAGTCGCACGCGCGTGGTGAGGGCGGCAAGGGCCGTCAGGCTGGTGAATGACTCGAAGGTGATCTCGTCGGTCGGCCGCGGGACGGTCGTGAAGTGGTCGAAGAGCCAGATGGACTCGAAGCCGAGGCGCTCGGCCTGGCGGGCCACGGCGACGGTGCGCGCCCAGGCCCGCGCCGGATCCCAGCCGTCGTAGTCACCCGTCCAGCCCTGCGGCACCACGATGCCAGCCTTCATCTCGCCTCCCTGCTCACCGCCGATGTCGCCCCTTCGTCGGCGCGAGCGTAGCCGACTTGCCGCCGACGTTCGGGCGCCGTATCGTCCGGTCATCCACGCCGCTTCGCTGGTCCACGCCGCACGGGCGGCCAGCCCTATGGAGGCGCCACTTCCTCATGGTCAAGATCCGTCGGGTCGATCGAGCCTTGATCGACCGGCCACAGCGCGCCGCCGTCCGCAAGACCCTCACGCCCCGCGAACGCGAAGAGCGGATGTACGCGCGCCTCATCCGCAAGCTGGCCGGTCCCGAGGACGTGTTCGAGGTCGCCCTGGGTCCCGGCGACAAGGCCCCCACCGTGCGCCAGCGGCTGCTGCGCACCGCATCCGGGTTGGGGGTCGAGGTGGCCGTCCGGAAGCACGAGAAGGGTTTCGTCGTGGGCCTCATGACGGCCGAGCGCCGCACGCGTCGAGGTCGGCCCCGCGCCAGCTCATAGGCGGGCCGGCCGCCCGGCGTGACCGAGGTGGACGAGCGGGGACCCGAACCGCACCGGCACGCCCGTGTCACCCGCTGGACCGGTGCCGGGGCGGCCACGGCGGACGATGTCGTCGCCGCCGAGGAACCCCTCCAGGTGGTCCTGGACGGGCGGCCGTTCGCGGTCATCATGCGCACCCCCGGGCACGACCTGGAACTGGTGCTGGGCCTGCTGTTCGTGGAGGGGGTCATCCGCTCGCGCGCTGATGTGCGCCGCGCGGCGGTGGCGGCGTCCGGCCGACCCACGGATCCGGTGCCGTTCCCGCTGCGGGAGCTGCCGGAGGCGGAGAACGTGGTGGAACTCGACCTCGCGACCCCTCATGGGGAGGATCGCGTGGGCTGGCAGCGCAACCTGGTGGCCAGCAGCGCCTGTGGCATCTGCGGCGCGGCCACGCTCGACGCCCTGCGCGACGACCTGCCACCGCTGCCGCCCGGTCCGGTGTTCGCCCCTGCCGCGATCGTGGCCATGGCGCCGGCGCTGCGGGAGGCGCAGGCGACGTTCGAGCTGACCGGTGGGCTGCACGCGGCCGGGCTCTTCGACCGGGCCGGGCGGCTGATGCGGATCCGCGAGGACGTGGGCCGTCACAACGCCGTGGACAAGCTCATCGGTGGGGCGTTGCTGGGCGACGCGCTACCGTTGCGCGGTCGCGCCCTGATGGTCAGCGGCCGGGCGTCGTTCGAGCTGGCTCACAAGGCCGTGGCGGCCGGGGTGCCGCTGATGGCCGCTGTGTCCGCGCCGTCCAGCCTGGCCGTGCACGTGGCCCATACCTTCGGGCTGACGCTGGTCGGGTTCCTGCGCGGCGACCGCTTCAACGTCTACGCCGGCGGGGAACGCATCGCCGCCTAGGGCGAGAGCCAGGCCTGGGCCGGGCTGAAGACAGCGGTGGTCGCGGTCGCCTGGATGAGCTGCGCGTCGGCGCCCGAGAGCCCGTCGGTCCAGGACAGGCCGTTCGGGCTCTGGCGGAAGATCGTGGCGTAGAAGACGCACGCAGCGAGGTACGTGCCGGCGGCGGTGGGGTGGCTGCCGTCGTCGATCCACAGCGCCAGCGCCGGATCTGCGCGGTGGACACGCGCCCACGCGTAGCCCACGGGCGCCTCCGGCACACCCAGTTGCTGGGCGATCGTGACGTAGCCGGCGTCGATCTGCTGCTGCATCGCCAGGTAGTCGGGCAGGCCGTTCTCTGGCCAGCCGGCCTCATGGGCCCAGGTCATGAAGAAGACCGGGGTGGAATTGACAGCCTTGACGCGAGCAACCAGTGCCCGTGCCGCCGGGTACATCTCGTTGTCACGCGACCAGGCCAGCGACGGGATCTCGCTCTGCTCCTGGAGCACGACGAAACCCCACTGCGTGGCCGCCAGCTTGGTAGCCGTGGCATCCGACGTGTTCGCGTCGGCCAGGGTGGCGCCGCCCTCCGCCACACTATCGGCGGCCACGGGGTGCCCGCCCGACTGCGCCAGCGCGACGAACGTGCCGGGCAGGTCGTTGGTGTACGTGTAGCTGTTGCCGATGAACAGCACCCGCGTGCACGTAGCCCCGCCGCCACAGGTGTCATGGCTGGCCGAGCAGCCTGCCGTGACCACCCCCAGGGCGACGATGAGGGCCAGGCAGGCCGCCCGCGGCCATGAGCGATGCACTGCGGCATCCTGCGCGGGACCGGCGGTCGTGGCTCCGGTACGGAGGTTCGCCAGGGGCCAGTACGGCCGCGGTTCGACCGCTCGAATGCCGGCTCGGCGACGGTCGTGTATGATTGCGCAGTCAACGATCTTGGGTGAGGAGACGACGATGGCGATCGAAGCGCTGGTCCACGGCGCGGAGCCGCGGCCGGTTCGCGCGGCTTCCGAAGCGGCTATCCAGGAAGTCGCGGCTGCGCTCGGGCACAACCACATCGAGGCCATCGTCGTCGACACGGCCGCCCAGGCGCGGGAGCTCGTCCTCGCCCTCGTGCCGGAGGGCTCGGAGGTCCATTGGGCGAAGTCGAAGACGCTCGAGGATCTCGGGCTGCCGGAGATCCTCCTCGACCCCGCCCACTACGATCCGGTGCGGCCGCGCTACATGGTCCTCGATCGCAAGACCCAGGGCCGAGAGATCCGCAAGCTCAGCGCCGCGCCCGACTTCATGCTCGGGAGCGTCCAGGCGGTGACCCTCGCCGGCGCACTCGTCACGGCCTCCTATTCCGGGAGCCAGATCGGCCCGTATGCGGCCGGCGCGGGTCGCGTGATCCTCGTCGTCGGGAGCCAGAAGATCGTGAAGGACCTCGACGAGGCGATCCATCGAGTCAACGAGACGGTCACCCCGTACGAGGACGCACGCCTCCGCGAGCAGATGGGCCGGGGCACGCACCTGGCGAAGCTGCTGGTGACCTACATGGAGCCCATGCCCGGGCGCACGACCGTCATCCTGGTGCGCGAGCCGATCGGCGTCTAGCCGTGGCTCGGGCGGCCCGCTCGTCCGCGGTTGCTTCGGAGCCCTCCGACCCATCCGCGTACCATGCCGAGTGTGACCGAGATCAGGCTGGGTGCCCTCTGCTGGAACCAGTACACCGAGTGGCCCGCGCTGCTCGACGCCGGCGTCCGGGCAGACGAACTGGGTTATGACACCCTCTGGACCTGGGACCACCTGTACCCGATCATCGGCGACTCGCACGGGCCCAACTACGAAGGCTGGCTGACCATCACGGCCTGGGCGCAGGCGACCCAGCACGTCCGGATCGGCCTGATGGTGGGCGCCAACCCGTACCGCGAGCCGGCGCTGGTGGCCAAGATGGCGACGACGCTCGACCACATCTCCAACGGGCGGGCCATCCTGGGCATCGGCGCGGCCTGGTTCGAGGAGGAGGCGCACGACTTCGGCTTCGAGTTCGGCGACGGGCCGCCCGAGCGCCTGCGCTGGCTGGGCGAGGCGCTGCCGGTGATGCGCGGCATGCTGGACGGCACCGAGCCCAGCGCCGCCGGTCCCCGGTACCGGACCGACCACGTCCGCAACCTGCCCGGTCCCATCCAGCCGCATCTCCCGATCTGCGTCGGGGGCGGCGGCGAGAAGGTGACCCTCAAGCTCGTCGCCCGGTACGCCGACATGTGCAACATCGGTGGCGGCCTGGCCACGGTGCGCCGGCGCGAGGCGATCCTGCGGCAGCACTGCGAGACGGTCGGACGGGATGAGCGGGAGATCGAACGCACGACCGGCATCGGGACCGTCTTCATCCGCGACAACCGCCAGGAGGCGCACCGCCTGTTCCGCGAGGCGTTCGAGCGCAACGAGATCGACCGCCTGTGGACCGACCAGCCCGTGGGCACGCCGGAGGACGTCGCGGAACGCCTGGCGCCGTACGTCGACCTGGGCTACCGCCA
>Ga0187778_10001225_pt1 | contig 18051 bp, 11 predicted proteins | sample 1015_Q2_SP5_20_M_FD_132418 | JGI IMG/M metagenome (GOLD analysis project Ga0187778, IMG submission 132418) | Tropical peat soil microbial communities from peatlands in Department of Meta, Colombia - 1015_Q2_SP5_20_MG | ecosystem: Environmental > Terrestrial > Soil > Wetlands > Peat | place...
GCCCGTGAGCGAGGCGGCGCTGCGGGACTACTACGAAAAGAACAAAGCGCGTTGGGCCGGCGCCGAGCAGCGTCGCGCCAGCCACATACTGATCACGTACGGAAAAAGCGGCTCGGCACCCGATAAGGCGGCGGCTCGCAAGATGGCAGAAGATCTGCTGCGCCAGGTCAAGGCCAATCCGGCGGATTTCGCGAAGTTGGCGCGAGAGAAGTCCAAGGACGTGGGATCGGCTGCGCAAGGTGGGGACTTGGGATGGTTCGGTCGATCCATGATGACGAAGCCCTTTGAAGACGCGGCCTTTGCGCTCAAGCAGGGACAAATCAGCGACGTGGTGGAGTCCGATTTTGGCTTCCACATCATTATGGTGACCGGCGTGAAGGGCGCCCAGGCAAAGTCCTTTGAGGAAGTGCGGCCCACGATCGAGGCCGAGATGCGCAGGCAGGCGGCGCAAAAGAGCTACGCCGAGTTGGCCGATCAGTTCACGAACTTCGTCTACGAGCAGCCCGAGGGACTGACGGCCGCCGCGGAAAAATTCCGGTTGCCTTTGAACACGATCGAGAACCTGACGCGGCAGGGACCGCAGCCCGCCGAGAAGAACTCGGTCTTCACTCCGGCCGTCCTCGACGCGGTCTTTTCTTCGGACTCTCTTGTGCGGCACCACAACACGAAGGCCATCGACGTCGGGAATAACTCGCTGGTGTCGGTGCACGTGATCCAGTACACACCGGCGGCCGTGCGTCCGCTCGAAGAGGTGCGCGCCGCGATCAAGGCCAAACTCGAGCGCTCGGCCGCAATACAACTGGCGCGTCAGGCCGGTGAAGCGCGACTGGAGCAGTTGCGCAAGACGCCCGACGACAAGGGTTTCGAGGCGCTGCGCGAGGCGGGGCGTCGGGACACGGATTTTCTGCCGGCCGCCGGCCTCAACGAGGTCATGACCGCTCCGGCCGATCACCTGCCGACCTATCTGGGTCTGGAGCAGCCCGACGGAACCTACGCCATCGTCCACGTGCTTGGTGTAGCAAGCGCGAAGGCGAGCGACGAGGCGGCACGCGCGTCCCTGGCCAAGGCGCTGGTGGAGCGCACGGCCGGCGCCGAGGAAAGTGAGTATGTTCAGGCGCTGCGCGAGCGCTATGACGCCCACGTAACGCGCGCCGAACTACGCGCCGCTGGCGGCAAGGGTGGTGACACGGCGCCGAAGCCCTGACGGCGTCAATTGGTTCGGACGGGCGAGCCAAGCAGAAGGGGCTGCAAATGGGGCCAGACGTTCTCGAGCATTGCGGGCTGCGCCTGCGGCAGAGGATGGATATGGTCGGCTTGAAACCAATCCAGGCGGTCGGCAAAGCCGTCGAGCAGAAACGGCACAAGGCCCAGGCGGTTGTGTTGGGCAAGATCGGTGTACACGGAATAAAAGCGCTCGCCGTAAGTTGTCCCGTAGTTCGGCGGCATTCGCATGCCGATGAGCAGCACGCGCGCTCCTTGCCGTCGGGACGTATCAATCATCGCCTGCAGGTTGGCGCGCATTGCCTCCACACTTAGTCCGCGCAGGCCGTCGTTGGCACCGAGTTCGATAATGACCACTCCCGGATGCTCGCGTTGTAGCAATTCGCCAAGACGGGCCCGTCCGCCGCTTGTCGTGTCGCCGCTGATGCTGGCGTTGACAACGCGATATTGCGGCGCCCGTTGGGCAACGCGGTCGGCAAGCAGCTTCACCCAACCCGAGCCGCGCGGAAGACCGTACTCGGCCGAAAGACTGTCGCCCAGGACCACGATCGGGGTCGAGGACTCGGCCCTTGGCTGCGCGCGCGCGGGCGTACTGGCCAGCGTCAGCGCGAGGCACAGCGACAATAAGAAGCCCCCGACCGTGCGAGCGGTGGGCAAGCCAGCAATCTCCTGATGGCGCAAACCGCCGCGGCGCCCCGATCGCAAGATGCGCACCCCGCGCTCGAGGCGCGCGCATTGAGCAAGACCGTCTTCGAGGCGGGCAGCCGCCTCACGATTATCGACGACGTCAATCTGACGGTCGCCACCGGCCAGACGGTAGCGGTCCTGGGTGCCTCCGGCTCGGGCAAGTCGACGCTGTTGGGCCTGCTCGCGGGCCTCGACGTGCCCACTTCGGGATCCGTCCGCCTTTTGGGTGAGGAACTCTTCGCGCTGGACGAGGACGGACGCGCCCGGGTGCGCGCTCGCAGCGTCGGGTTCGTCTTTCAGTCCTTTCAGCTGCTGCCGCACCTGACCGCGCTCGAGAACGTCATGCTGCCATTGGAGCTCGGCGCAGGCACCGTGCCCCCTGGGCGCTTCACAGGCGTGGCCGCCGACTTGCTCGATCGAGTCGGACTGCGCGAGCGTCTTATGCACTACCCAACCACGCTCTCGGGCGGCGAGCAGCAACGCGTCGCGCTCGCACGGGCCTTTGTTACGCGCCCCGCCGTACTGATGGCCGACGAGCCTACCGGCAGCCTGGACGAACGAACGGGTGCGGTCATCGCCGAGTTGCTCTTTGAACTCAACCGCGAGGCGGGTTCGACGCTCATCCTCGTGACGCACGCCCCGAACCTTGCCAGCCGCTGCACGCGACGCATTTTGCTTCAGGCCGGTCGCATCCAGGCCGACAGCTGATCGGCACGACGTCAAGGCGCCGCTCAAATCCGGTTCGAGCGCGCGCCGGCGCCGCGCAACCGCGCCAGCTCCCGAGCGGCCAGGGGCGCGATATCCGAGGCAAGCAACCCCAAATCCGCGCCGAAGACGTCGGCCGCGCGTCCATGCAGCCAGACGGCGGCGCGAACCGCCGCGGCAGCGTCGGCGCACTGCGCAAGCAAAGCCCCGATCATGCCGGCCAGCACATCGCCCGTGCCTGCGCTGGCCAGCGCAGGCCCGCCCGTCGGATTGATGCCGTAGCGCGCCGAGGGTTCGGCGACGATGGTGCCGGCGCCCTTGAGCACCACGATCGCGCCGAAGTCTTGCGCCAGGCGCAGCGCGCAGCCAATCCGGTCGTCTTGCACCGAAGCGGAATTGGTCGCGAGCAGGCGCGCGGCTTCTCCCGGGTGCGGCGTGAGTATGCTCAGCGCCGATCGCTCTTTCAGCGCTGCGCGCAAAGCCGCATCGCGCGCCAGACAGTTCAGCGCGTCGGCATCCATAACCAGAGCTCCGGGGTGCGAGAGGACGCGACCCAGCCGCTCGCGTGCGACCGCATCCGTGCCCATGCCGCAACCCACGACGAGCACACCAACGCCCGGCAGCTCGCGCTCGCAGCGGCACATCAGTTCCGGTTGCTGCCAGTCAAGGCTCAGTTCCGGGGCACCAATGCAGTCGAGGTACACCTTGCCGGCACCCAGTCGCAGGGCGGCGCGCGCCGCGAGCAAAGCAGCACCCACCATGCCGCGTGCACCGCCCACGACCGCCACCGAACCGAAATCGCCCTTGTTGCTGTTCGTCGGCCGCGGATGGCACAAAGCAGCAAACAGCTCTGGCGCAATCAGTGCTCCCGGTGGGGCCGAATCCGCGACGGCTCGCTCGAGGCCCAAGGCCTCGACGCGCACGGTTCCGGCCGCCTGCGCGCCATCGTTCGTGTGCAGCCCCGGCTTGTCGGCGATGAAGGTGATCGTCAGGCTTGCCGGGGCGCCGGTGACACCACCGATCCACGCACCGGTGTCGGCGTTTAACCCGCTGGGCACGTCCAGCGCGACAACTGGGATGTCGCGCGCTTGCACGCAACGAAGGGCCTGGAGAAACGGTTCGCTCAGTGCCCGCCGCGCACCGATACCGAAGAGTGCGTCGACAGCCGCGCCAAAGTGCTCCAGGGGCGGCAACTGATTCGTGACGTTGCCACCGGTTTGTGTCCAGCGCTCGCGCGCCGCCAATGCGTCGGCGCTGAGACTGGCCAAAGGTGCCCAGCATTGGCAGCGATGACCGAGTTCCCGCAAAGTGCACGCGCAATCAAACCCGTCGCCGCCGTTGTCCCCGGGACCACAAAGCACCAGTACGCCGCCAGATGGGTCATGCCGCGCGGCCAGCCATTGGTGTATGGCATGGGCGGCCGCGGTGCCAGCACGGTGCATCAATGTGCCCGGCGGCAGCTCGGTGCGAGCGCGCTCCTCGACAGCACGCAGTTCCTGGATTCGAAGAAGAGCACTCATAGGTTCGGGCGCAGAGGTGGATCTGCCGTATTTTGAGCCGGGATCCATCGGGGATGTCAATCGGGCGGCCAAAGGGCACAAATGGACGAATTCGGATCTTCTCACCCGGCACTTCCGCAGACCCGTGTTTTCGATCGGCCAATAGACTGGGCTAACCCAACTGAGATCGCGGACCCGACCGGCCGTCGAATCGATGAACGCGCCCGAGAAACTGAATTCGTCGGCCGAGATGCTGGGCTCGGTCTGGATCTGCTATGCACCGCTGATCGACAAAAAGCGCAAGGCCATCGGCACCCGCCTGACCATGCTGTCGGCCAACTCGCAGGAGCGCCCGCCGGTCGGATCGCTGCTGGAGGCCTTGAACGCCGTCTGGCCCGAGTCTCCGGTTCCGGTTCTTGTAGCGCCCCTGGATGCGGATTTCGATCAATCGGCGCTGAGTTGGACAGCGCCGCGCAACGCGCTGCTCGAGATCCCCGCCAGCGGTCTGCTCGACCCGCGCACGCAAAGCGCCGCCCAGGCGCTGTTTCGAGACGGCAAACGCCTCGTATTGCGCGGCATTCCGGAAGTGCCACTTCCCCCAGCACTGCTGTCGTGCTTCGAATATTCGCTCATCCACGTAAGCGAAGACCGCCGTCGCTGGAGCGGAGCGGCGCCCACCGGGATCGTGCGGCGCATTCCGTTTATCGTGACCGGCGTGCAGAACGTCGCCGATGCAATTGAAGTGTTCGATCGTGATGCAGCCGCCTGTGTGGGCTGGCCGCTCGATGACCAAAGTACGAACAAGGCGCGTCCGCTGCAGCCGGGTCAGGCCGTCGTCATGGAACTGCTGCGGCTGGTGCGCGACGACGCGGATCTCGACAAGATCGACGCGACGCTGCGCCGTGACCCGGCCCTGGCCTTCAAGCTGCTGCGTCTCGTCAACTCGGCTGCCTTCAATCTGCCAGTGCAAATCACGTCGTTTCAGCACGCGGTGATGATGCTTGGCTACAAAAAGCTCATCCGCTGGCTTTCCTTACTGCTGGCCACAGCGTCGAAGGACTCCAACACATTTCCCTTGATGCACGCGTCGATCCGCCGCGGAATTTTTCTCGAGACGATCGGGGCAACGGCCAATCAGGCCGACATCCGCGACGAACTCTTCATTACGGGGGCTTTTTCCTTGCTCGACCGCATTACCGGAGCCCCGTTCCCGCACCTCTTCGAACTCATATCTTTATCGGAGACGATCGTCGAGGCGATTCTCAACCGCGGCGGGCCCTACGGCGCCTACCTCACGCTGATCGAGGCCATCGAGCGCAGCGACCCGATCGCCATCCGCAAACAGGCCGAATCTTTGGCAATTCCTATTGCCGCCTGCAACCAGGCGCTGCTCAAATCGCTCGCCGCCGCCCAGTTGCTCGACGGCGACATCTAGCGACGGCCTGCACCGCGCGCACACTGCGCGCCTCGTATCGACGCCAGTTATAATTTGGCCTTCTTCCGGCGGGCGGCACGCAAATCGCTGCTGGCGCGCGCGGTCCACTGACTCACGGCTGCGGGCGCGCACGCCGACACGCCGGGTCGCCACTGCGTCTTCGGGCTTGGCCGTCTTTGAAGTTGCCTGCCGCAATGAGTCTTACTGAATCGTGCCTGGTTCTCGAGGGTCCTGCCGCGAGTTCGTCCTTTCGGCTCGCGCGGTTGCTTGGCCGACTGCAGGAGCTCGAACGCACGGTGAGCCGGGTCGATGCGCGTCACCAGCACTTCGTAAAACTCTCGGAACCCTTGGATGCGTCCGCCGCAGGGCGGCTCGAGCGCTTGCTGCACTATGGCGAACGCGATTCCGCGGCGAATCGGCCTGCGGATTTGCAGGTGCTGGTCGTTCCGCGGTTGGGAACGACCTCGCCCTGGTCGAGCAAGGCAACCGAAATTGCACGCAATTGCGCGCTGCCCCAGGTGCAAAAAATCGAGCGCGGCGTGATCTACCGGATCTACTTCGGCGGGTCGTCCTTGGGATCTGCGCGCGAAAAAGTCGGCTGGGAGCGCCTCGCGGAAGTGTTGCACGACCGGATGACCGAATCCGCCCTGCAGGCGCCGGAGGACCTGCGAGCGGCGTGCGCGCGGATCTTCGCGCCGGTTGCGCCGGCCGTCGAGCTCATGCGACATGTCGACTTGCTCGGGGGCGGGCGCTCGGCTCTGGTCGAGGCCAACGCCCAGATGGGGTTGGCGCTGTCCGATGACGAAATCGACTATCTGGCGCAGTCCTTCAGGGACATGGGCCGCAATCCCACGGACGTCGAGCTGATGATGTTCGCGCAGGCCAATTCGGAGCACTGCCGTCACAAGATCTTTAACGCCACATGGTCGATCGACGGAGCTCGGATGGAAGCGAGCCTTTTCGACATGATCCGGGCAACGCATGCGGCCGCACCCCACGGCACCGTCGTGGCATATCGAGACAATGCCGCGGTAATCGAAGGTCGTCGCGCCAGTATTTTTGCCGCGCAGCCATCGGGCGCCGACACCGCCGCGGTGTATGCGCGAAGCGCCGCAACGCTGCACATGGTCTTCAAAGTCGAAACCCATAACCACCCCACCGCGATCGCGCCCAACCCGGGTGCGGCAACCGGAGCCGGCGGCGAGATCCGCGACGAGGGGGCCACGGGCCGGGGCGCACGTCCCAAGGCGGGCTGGTGCGGCTTTAGCGTCTCGCACCTGCGCTTGCCCTCGGCGCGGCGCGGCTGGGAGAGCGACCACGACGTGACCGCCGGGGCGCGGGCGCCGGCGCAACTGCCCGATTACGGTTTTCCGAGGCGCATTGCCGATGCGTTGACCATCATGATTGAGGGACCCATCGGCGCGGCTTCCTTTAACAACGAATTCGGCCGCCCGAATCTTGCGGGGTACTTTCGCGCCTACGAGCAGAACGTCGGCGGACAGCGACTGGGCTATCACAAGCCGATCATGCTTGCGGGCGGCGTAGGAAATATACAGGCCGACCAGACGCAGAAGTCACGGCCGGACGCCGGGTCATTGCTCGTGCAGCTGGGCGGACCCGGGATGCGCATCGGCCTGGGCGGTGGCGCGGCTTCCAGCCTCGGGGCGGGCAGCAACACGGTGGAACTGGACTTCGATTCCGTGCAGCGCGCCAATGCGGAGATTCAGCGGCGCGCCCAGGAAGTGATCGACACCTGCGCACGACTGGGCTCGGACAATCCGATCGTTTCGATTCACGACGTGGGCGCAGGCGGACTGTCCAACGCCTTTCCGGAACTCGCCGAGAATGCGGCGCGCGGCGCGAGCATCGAGCTGGAACGAATCCCGGTCGAGGATCGCGCGATGACCGCGCTGGAGGTCTGGTGTAACGAATCCCAGGAGCGGTACGCGCTGGCGGTAGCGCCCGATCGCTGGCCGCTGCTCGCGCGCATCTGCGAACGCGAGCGCTGTCCGGTAGCGGTGATAGGAACCATCACCGAAGATCCGGATCTGCGTTTGTCGGCTGCCGGCGGCCAGAAGGCCGTCGACATGCCCATGAACGTGCTTTTTGGCAAACCGCCGCGCATGCACCGGGAGGTCGTTCGGATCGAGCGGCGCCTTCCGCCCCTGGACCTGACCAGTGTCGACCTCTCCGCAGTCGCGCTCGATGTGTTGCGCCATCCCAGTGTCGCCAGCAAGTCCTTCCTGATCACGATCGGTGACCGGACGGTCGGCGGTTTGAGCTGCCGGGACCAAATGGTGGGCCCGTGGCAGACGCCAGTCGCCGATTGCGCCGTGACGCTGCTCGACGTCGATGGCTACGCGGGGGAAGCCTTCGCCATTGGCGAGCGCACCCCGCTGGCAGTGATCGACGCGGCGAGCGCTTCGAGACTGGCCATTTCCGAGGCGCTGCTAAACCTGGCCGGCGCTGATGTCGAATGGTCCGGCGTGAAGCTCTCGGCCAACTGGATGGCGGCCTGCGGCGTGCCCGGCGAGGATGCGGCGCTGTACGGTGCGGTATCGGCGGCCGGCGCGCTTTGCAGACAGTTGGGCGTTTCGATCCCGGTAGGCAAAGACTCGCTGTCGATGCGCACCACCTGGCGCGACGGCCAGCAGGACAAGCAGGTCATCTCACCGGTGTCGCTGATCATCAGTGCTGCGGCGCTGGTGCAGGATGTGCGGCGCAGCCTCACGCCGCAGTTGCGCAGCGATGTGGGGCCCACTGAATTGATTCTGATCGATCTCTCCGCAGGGCGCCAGCGTTTGGGCGGATCGATCCTCGCGCAGGTGTGCGGACAAATCGGCGACGAGTGCCCGGATGTGGACGACCCGGCTGCGCTCGCGGCCGCGCTGCGCGCGGTGCGAAGTCTCGCCGCGCAAGACATTGCGCTCGCCTACCACGATCGTTCCGATGGCGGGCTATGGGCGAGCGCCTGCGAAATGGCCTTCGCAGGCCGCTGCGGAGTGTCCCTCAACATCGACATGCTGGCGATCGATCCGCACGGCAGCGACTTCGGCGACTTCAAGATCCGCGTCGATCAAGTGGCGGTGCGTCGCCATGACCTGGCGCTGCGCGCACTGTTTACCGAGGAGCCTGGCTGCTTGATCCAGGTGCGCAAGACCGATCGCGCCCGCGCGCTGCAGCTGCTGCGAGAGGCGGGCGTGGGCGCACTGAGCCATGTCGTGGCCAGCATCACCGCGCAGCCAACGGTCGAGGCGCGCCTCGACGGCAAGGCTCTGATCTCCCATTCCTTGCACGATTTGCTGCGCGCCTGGAACGAAGTATCGTGGGCGATTGCGCGCCTGCGCGACAATCCTTCTTGCGCGGATGCCGAGTTCGGACGTTCGGCTGACGATGCGGTTCCGGTGTTGTCGGTTTCGGTGCCCTTTGACCCGCGGGAGGACATCGCCGCGCCCTGGATTGCGACAGGCATCCGGCCCAGAATCGCCATCTTGCGCGAACAAGGCGTCAACAGTCAGTATGAAATGGCGGCGGCCTTCGATCGCGCGGGTTTTACGGCCGTTGACGTGCACATGACGGATCTGATCGCCGGACGCGTCGACTTGACGTCCTTTCAAGGTATGGCCGCCGGCGGCGGGTTTTCCTATGGCGATGTGCTCGGTGCAGGCGGCGGCTGGGCCAAGACCATACTCTTTAACCCGAAGTTGGCCGATCAGTTCGCGGGATTTTTTGCGCGCCCGCAAAGTTTCGCGCTTGGGGTATGTAACGGCTGTCAGATGATGAGTCAGTTGCGTTCAATGATTCCCGGTGCGACGCATTGGCCGCGCTTCGAGCGCAATGCCTCGGAGCAGTTCGAGGCGCGCCTGGTGATGGTCGAGGTGCCGCCGTCGCCGTCGATCTTCCTTGCCGACATGGCGGGCAGTCGTATTCCCGTGGTCAACGCGCACGGCGAAGGCCGCGCGGTGTTCGGTTCGCCACAAGCGCTCTCCGATGCTCACGTGGCGCTGCGCTTTGTTGACGCCGCGGGCGCTGCCACGGAGCGCTACCCCGAAAATCCCAATGGTTCGCCCATGGGTATCTGCGGCTTGACGACGGCCGACGGACGATTCACGATCGTAATGCCGCATCCCGAGCGCGTGCGTCGGGCGGTTCAAATGTCCTGGCGACCCCCGGGGCTGGGCGAAGATTCTCCCTGGATGCGCATGTTCCGCAACGCGCGACGCTGGGTTGCGTAACTGCGGGGCCTGGGCACGAGAGTTGCATCATGACCGACCGAGTCGTCCCCTTGCTTGACGCCAGGGCCGTGCGCCGTCCTCCAAAGATTCCGGTGGATCTGGCCCATGCGGCGTCCCTGCTGCGCGACCGGCTACACCGTCCGCTGCTCGATTTGCGCATTTCGGTAACGGACCGATGCAACTTTCGGTGCGTGTACTGCATGCCCAAGGAGCTGTTTGACAACGAGCACTGTTACGTGCCGCACAACGAGCTGCTGACGTTCGAGGAGATCACCCGTCTGGCGCGGATCTTCGTGGGTCGCGGAACGCGCAAAATCCGGCTCACCGGCGGCGAGCCGCTATTGCGCCGCGATCTCGAGTCACTCGTGCGTATGCTCGCCCGGGTCGGCGTGGAACTGGACGCGCCGCTCGATTTGGCGCTTACCACCAACGGATCGATTCTCGCGCGCAAGGCCACCTCGCTTGCCGAGGCGGGTCTGCGGCGTGTCACAGTCTCGCTCGATGCGCTCGACGACGCGATTTTTCGCCGCATGAACGACGTCGACTTTCCGGTTGCCAGGGTGCTGGAGGGTATCGACGCAGCCGCGGCCGCCGGGTTCGCACCCGTGAAGATCAACATGGTCGTCAAGCGCGGATACAACGAAGACCAGGTGCTGCCCATGGCGCGGTATTTTCGCGAGCGAGGCCATGTCCTGCGCTTCATCGAGTTCATGGACGTAGGCAACTCCAACGCCTGGCGACTCGACGACGTGGTTGCGTCGGATCAAATCCTTGCGCAAATCAATGCGCACATGCCGATTGAACCAGTCGAGAGCACGGAGCCGGGCGTGGTTGCGCAGCGCTGGCGCTACCGCGACGGTAGCGGCGAGATCGGCACCATTTCGAGCGTCACGCGGGCGTTTTGTGGCGACTGCACGCGCGCGCGTCTATCGACGGAGGGTTGCCTGTATCTGTGCCTGTTCAGTCAGCGCGGACACGACCTGCGTGCTTTGCTGCGCGGGGGCGCCGACGACCTGCAGATCGCCGCCGCGATTGGCGCCGTTTGGGCTGCGCGCGAGGACCGTTATTCCGAGCTGCGCGCCCAAGAGACCATGCGACCGGGCAAGCGTATCGAAATGTCCTACATCGGTGGGTAGCTTGCCTGTTTCCACGCCGTTGCGCGAGGCAATCACCGGCGTCGTGCTGGCAGGCGGTCGGGGCGAGAGAATGGGGGGCGAGGACAAGGGCTTGGTCCCGTTCCAGGGTCGTCCACTGATTGCGCACGTGCTGGCTCGCCTGTGTCCCCAGGTGGGCGAGGTGCTCATCAGCGCCAATCGAAATCTGGATCGATATCGCGCCTTCGGACATCGCGTGATTGAGGACGATCAGGCGAGTTTTGGTGCCTTTTGTGGTCCGCTCGCGGGCATGCTCGCGGGCCTGCGTCACTCGCGCCTGCCGTGGGTCGCCTTCGTGCCGTGTGATGCACCAGCGCTTCCGCTCGATTTGGTTGCCAAACTGAGCTGCGCCACCGACGGCATACGTCCTGCGGTGGCGGCCTGCGCGGGCCAACGCCAGTTCGTCTTTTGTCTGCTGCCCGCCTTGCTTGCGCCCCGGTTGACTGCGAGCCTGGCCGCCGGCGAGCGCCGGCCCGGGGAGTTGCTGCGAGCGCTGGATGCAATCGAGGTCGAGTTTCGCGACCCCGGGCTCTTTGCCAATATCAACTCGCGGGAAGACCGCAGGTGGGGCGCAGGTGATTGAGTCAGGTTTAGCGGAGGCGTTTGAGCGCCTGGCCGATGGTCTCGCGCCCGTCGAGCAGTCGCAGCGCATTGCCCTCGCGCACGCTCGCGGCCGAGTGCTGGCGCGCGCGCTCGTGGCACGGCGGGATTTGCCGTCGAGCGATCAGGCGGCAATGGACGGATACGCGGTGCGTGTCCAGGATCTGGCGGGCGGCCCGCGTTCGCTCAAAGTCCTGGGAAGGGCGCTCGCGGGCCACGATTTTGGCCAACGGCTTGCGCCGGGGACCTGCGTGCGGATCATGACGGGCGCTTCGATGCCCGAGGGAGCCGATTGTGTCGTCCTGATGGAAGTTGCTCAGGAGCTTGGCGACGACACCGTCGCCTTGCCCGGACCGATCGCCCCGGGCGCCAACCGGCGTGTGCGCGGCGAGCACCTGCGCGCGGGCGCACAGGCGCTGCCGGCAGGCCGCAGACTGCGCGCGGCCGACCTCGCGCTCGCATGCGCCCTCGGGGAGGTCGAACTCGACGTCTTCCGGCAGTTGCGGGTCGCAATCATGTCGACGGGCGATGAATTGCGCGATGCCCCTGCGGATCTGCCCCCCGGCTGTGCGTTTGACAGTAACCGCCTGATGCTCCAGCTTGCGATCGGACAGGTGGGTCTGGCAGCACACGACTTCGGCATCTGTCCTGATGAGCCCGAGGCCCTGCAGCATCGCATCGATGAGGCGATGGGCGAGGGCATGGATGCGCTCTTGATTTCTGGTGGCGCCGCGTTGGGCGACGCAGACATCGTTCGCATGTTAGGTGGTGTGCGATTCGTTGCCGTACGGATCCGACCCGGGCGCGGAATCGCGGTTGCCCGAGTGGAGCGCACAGACCGGCGCCTGCTCATCTTGGGTTTGCCGGGCAACGCGGTTGCGGCGTACGTGATGTTTCATTCGCTCGCGCTTCCGGTGCTATTGCGCTTGGGTGGGGCCACGGACGCGCGCCCGCCCGAGCCCATTGCCATGCCCATCGCCTGCGACGTTCAGGCTCGGGCCGGCCGGATTGATTTTCAGCGCGCACGGCTTGTATTCGACAAAGCGGGCCGGCGCGTGGCCCAACCGCTGGAGCAGCAGGGCTCCGCGATGATTCGGTCCGTAGCCGACGCGCACGCCCTAATTGCCGTGGGGCCCGCTGGGCACTATCGCGCGGGCGAGCTTTTGCCGGTCTACCCGCTCGCGTCCTTCGAAGAGGCGCTGTGATCCACTAACGAGGGCCGCGGGCCCGTGGATCTCGGGGCAGATCCTCGGGCCCGTGGACTCCCGTGCGGGGCCGGATTCGAGCGCCTTGGTTATTGCCGCGTTTGCACCTGCACGAGCGGACCGTCCTCGACTTTAACGCGCGGCGGTCGCTCGCGACCCAGGGGCCGGGTCTCCGACTCGCGGGCAATGCGCGCTTGAACCGCCGCCAGCTTCGCCGGATCCGTCTGCGCGAGCTCGATGCCCGCGGCGTCCAACGCGGGCGTGAGTTCGGTCAGATCCATCGTCACAGGCACGATCGGCGCTGCCTCGGGACCTGGCGCTCGCATTGGCGAGGCCTCCACGCTCGGAGGGACCACCCCCGCTGGGCCGCTCGGTTGCGGCGACGCGATCGACGGCGCGTCCAGGTGCTCAAAGCCAGGCTGGGCCGTCTCGGGCTGTGAAAGGGAAGGGTGCTCCGCCCTCGGCTCCACGGCTTGCGCGGAGGCCAAGGCGCGTTCGGCTTGTCGGCCCCTATGGGGAGTCGGCTCCGCGCGTTCGCTGCTGGGCTGCGAGGCCACGCCGCTCGACGCCGCCGACTCGCCGCGTTCGCCTCCGGAGCGCCCGCCGCGTCGGCGCCGCCGACGGCGCCCGCGCCGCTCTTCCTCGCCCGCGACAGGCGGGCTCACTGCACCGGGCGCAGCCGCGCGCTCGCCGGGCGTCGGTAAATCCACCGGCACCGCCCCTGAGACAGCGGCGGCGGGCCCTTCGGTGGCTTCGATCGCAGCCGCTGCAGTGTCCGCGGCCGGTGCGATCTCACCTTGGCGATCGCGACGACCCCGGCGACGACCAGCCGCCTTGGGCGCAGCCGACTCCGCCCCACGCGCGCTCGCGCCGGCACCTGGCGCGCTGCGCTCGCCGCGAGCCGCTTGGGTCACCGCGCTGCGATCGCGCCCGGCCTCTTCGCGCTTGCGTGCACCGGCACCCCGCTGCGTCTCGGGAGCTTCGGCACGCTCCGCCTCGCCTCGCGCCGGCCTGGCACCACGCTCTGGACGGCGCTCACGCCGTTCGGGCCGCTCGCCTTGCCGAGTGCGAGCCGCGGGGCGGGTCTCCTCGCGGCCCGCCCGCCTTTGCGTTGCCCCTCCGGTGACGACGCCAACCGCCGCTTTTGCGACTTCGGGTGTTCGCACCGGTTGGAGGGCCTGCGGCTCGCCGCCAAACCACCCCCGAAGGCGGGCCCAGAACGACTTCTCCGGCGTCAGCGCCGCGGCCATGGTCAAGGATGCCGCAGATGCGCTCTCGGCCGCCATCAAAGGCGCGGGCGTCTCGGGCACGATGCCCTTTACGACCGCCGTCTGGCGACGATTTTTCGACTCGCTTTGTGCGGCCAAGGTGTAGGGCTCTTCTGCCGGGGGCGCGATCACGCGGTCATAACTGGCTTTGGGCAAGTCCAGGCGCTCATCATCGTGACGCAGTCGCTCGATACTGTAGTGAGGCGTTTCGAGGAACTTGTTCGGAATCAAGACGATCGACACGCGCAGGCGCGCCTCGAGCTTCGCGATGTCGGCGCGCTTTTCGTTGAGCAGATAGGTGGCCACATCGACGGGCACCTGTGCGTGCACCGCGGCCGTCGACTCCTTCATGGCCTCCTCTTGCAAAATGCGCAAGATGTGAAGCGCCGAGCTTTCCGTGTCGCGCACCTGGCCCACGCCATTGCACCGCGGACAGGTGACGTGGCTGCCCTCGCTGAGCGCCGGGCGCAGTCGCTGGCGCGAGAGTTCCATAAGCCCGAAGCGCGAAATCTTTCCCATCTGCACCCGGGCGCGGTCGTAATGCAGACTGTCCTTTAAGCGTTGCTCGACCGCGCGCTGGTTGCGTCCTTCCTCCATGTCGATGAAATCGATGACGATCAGACCGCCAAGGTCGCGCAGGCGAAGCTGCCGGGCCACCTCATCGGCCGCCTCCAGGTTCGTGCGGGTTGCCGTCTCCTCGATATCCGCGCCGCGCGTCGCTTGCGCGGAATTCACGTCGACTGCGACGAGCGCCTCCGTGTGGTCGATCACGACCGCGCCACCCGATGGCAAGGAGACGATCCGCGAATGCGCCGTCTCGATCTGGTGCTCGATTTGGAAGCGCGAAAACAGGGGAACGTCGTCCTTGTAGCGCTTGATGCGGGGCGCGACGTCCGGCATGACCAAGTCCACAAAGGTCTTGGCCTGCTCGAAGACGTCCTCCGTATCGATGAGGATCTCACCAATGTCCGGATTGAAGTAGTCGCGGATGGCTCGAATGACGAGGCTCGACTCCAGGTAGATGAGTTCGGGCGCCTTCACGTGGTCCACCGCGTCGGTGATCGCCTTCCAGAGCTGCAGAAGGTACTTCAGGTCCCACTGCAGTTCCTCTACCGCGCGCCCGATCCCAGCGGTGCGTGCAATAACGCTCATGCCGGCCGGCAGATCGAGCTGATCGATCGCCTCGCGCAATTCTTGGCGGTCCTCGCCTTCAACCCGCCTCGAGACGCCGCCCCCACGGGGGTTGTTGGGCATCAGAACGAGGTAGCGCCCGGCCAAGGAGATGAACGTGGTGAGGGCGGCGCCCTTGTTGCCGCGCTCCTCCTTTTCCACCTGGACGATCAGCTCCTGGCCTTCGGAGATCACGTCGTTGATACGGGCGCGGCCGACGTCAACGCCGGACTTGAAGTACTGCCGTGAAATTTCCTTAAAGGGCAAAAAACCGTGGCGCTCCTCGCCGTAGTCGACGAAACAGGCCTCGAGGCTGGGTTCGACGCGTGTTACAACGCCCTTGTAGATATTGGACTTGCGCTGCTCGCGTCCGGCGGTTTCGATATCTAGGTCTAGCAGTTTTTGACCATCAACGATCGCCACGCGTAACTGCTCCGCGTGGGTCGCATTGAACAACATGCGCTTCATCAGCACTCCTCGCGCCACTTCCGGGGCGCAGACCGTGCCGAATCAGATCAGGCGCGCAACGATCCGCATGCCGATGCTTTGCGTGTCAGCAACTGCGCACGACGCGCCCGTGTAGGCCGCGCGCGCAAAAGAGCCAGGCGACGAGGCCCGTGCGGCAAATGCCGGCGCGAGCATCCATTGGCAAGGCGTTGACACGATAGGAAGAATCAGCAGTCGCTAAGGTGTTGTGCGTTACTGGCAGCCGTGCACCAGGCGCGGCATCGCTTACATCCGAATTCGGCGGGCAGCGGCGACGAAGCGCGACGCGTGCCCAATTTTTAAGGGTCACAGACACCTGAAAAAGTTGTTCCCAGGCACCCTAGACCCGCACTCATTTGCGCAACTGCCTGAAGCGGCGTCACGCACCCCTTGCGCCACGAATACGAGCCCGGAGGGCAATTTCGAATCCTCCGGCTAAGGCGCACTGAGCGCCGCTACAATCGAGGCCTGTTGAAAACCGCCCACCTGCCAGAAGTCGGGCGCGCGCCACAGAGCACGAATCGACCGCGCACCATGGCGCCAATGGCCCAAACCTCCCGCCACGGCGGAATGCAACTGCTCGCAGTATAGGCAACATGCTTGCGCAAAGCAAAACGCGCCTGGCTTTCCAAAAGCGGGAAAAAGGCCTGCCGATGGCTGCGAGGGCCACCGAACGGGCGGCGCCCGGCGCCACGGGGGCCGGGGCCGCACCGGCGGTCCGCAGGCTCGTTGTGGATGAGGAGCATGCAGGCCAGCGTCTCGACAATTTCTTGCTGCGTCTGGCCAAAGGCGTTCCCAAGAGTCACGTCTACCGGGTCGTTCGCAGCGGGGAGGTGCGGGTCAACGGGCGGCGGTGCAGTGCCGAGTACCGACTCGCCAAGGGCGATGAACTGCGCATTCCCCCCTTGCGTTTGGCCCAAACTCCCGCCAGGGCGCCCGCGCAGATGCCGGCCATACTGTATGAGGATGAGCACCTGCTCGCCTTGGACAAGCCCTGCGGCGTGGCTGCGCACGGCGGCAGCGGGATTGCCTTTGGCCTCATAGAGCGCGTACGCGCGGCACGTCCCAACCAGCCGTTTCTGGAACTCGGGCATCGGCTGGACCGAGAGACCTCGGGCGTCTTGCTGCTCGCTAAGACGCGCCGCTGCCTGCTCGCGTTGCACGAGCAGTTGCGCACGGGCCAGGTCGAAAAGCGCTACTGGGCGCTGGTCGTGGGCGACTGGGTCAATGAGCGCCAGCACGTACGCCTGGCACTGACCAAGCGTACGCTGGCTGGCGGGGAGCGGCGCGTTTTCGTTGACCCTTCGGAGGGCGCCCAGGCGCACAGCGTCTTTGAGCTGTGCGCGCGGCTCAACGGCTTTTCGTTGCTCGACGCGCAGCTCATGACGGGACGCACCCACCAGATTCGGGTGCATCTGGCGCACCTGGGGTTTCCCATCCTGGGCGACGACAAATACGGGGACTTTGAGATCAACCGACGGGCTGCCAAGGGGGACTTTGGGCCCCGGCTCGGGCGCATGTTCCTGCATGCCCACTTGGTTGGGCTGGCCCATCCGGTCAGCGGTGCCCCGCTACGCATCGAATCGCCGCTTCCGGCCGAATGCGCGCAGTGGCTCGAGGCGCGGGACCCCTCGCTGCGCGCCCGCCTGCAACATGAGTGAAAAGCGCTACGACGTTGTGGTTTTCGACTGGGATGGAACCTTGGTCGACTCAACGTCGGCCATCGCCCAGGCGATTTTGCAGGCGGCGGCGGACGTCGGCACGCCGGTGCCGGATCCTGCAAAGGCTTCGCACGTAATCGGACTGGGACTGGCGCAGGCCCTGGCGGGCGTCGTGCCGCATCTGCCGCCCGAGCGCTTCGCCGAATTCGCCGCGCGCTATCGGGAGCACTACAGCCGCAGTGAAGGTCGTATACAGCTGTTCGAAGGCGCAGCCGAATTGCTCCAGACGCTGCGCGAGCGCAACGTTCGGCTGGCCATAGCGACGGGAAAAACGCTCCTCGGACTGCAGCGCGCGCTGAAAAACGCAGGTCTGCAGGAGTATTTTTGCGCATTGCGATGCGCGGACCAGACGCACCCCAAACCGCATCCGGCAATGCTCGAAGAACTGGCCCAAGAATTGGACGCGGATCGTGCCAGCATGCTGATGATCGGCGACACAACGCACGATTTACTCATGGCCTCCTCCGCCGGCGTGGCGGCCGTCGCCGTGTGCTACGGTGCGCATGCCCGTGCCGAGCTCGAGCGCCTCGCCCCGCTTGCGCTGTTCGATTCCCTGTGGGGATTGCGCCAGTGGCTCCTGGAGCGCTGCTAGCGGGTGCGCTGCGGGGCGGCCGCCAGCCGGCGGGGCGGTCAGGCGCTTGTGGAGGTTGCGTTCGGCAGCCCGC
>Ga0187778_10001226_pt1 | contig 18033 bp, 21 predicted proteins | sample 1015_Q2_SP5_20_M_FD_132418 | JGI IMG/M metagenome (GOLD analysis project Ga0187778, IMG submission 132418) | Tropical peat soil microbial communities from peatlands in Department of Meta, Colombia - 1015_Q2_SP5_20_MG | ecosystem: Environmental > Terrestrial > Soil > Wetlands > Peat | place...
AGAAGCCGCTTCCTAAAGGACCTGAAGATAGGCAAGATCTCCATAGGAACAGAAGAGATGCCGCCAAGAGAAGGCCAAAATAGACCAAGAATGGTTTCCACGATGGAAATAACTTTGATGAGATAAAAAAAGAAACCACAGTAAAAAGAAAACGATAGCTAAACAAAGCACCCTATGGCGAGCAATTCGCCTTCTTTTTTATTTTATAAGTCAGTATTTCTGGGGTAATCTGTCTTCGGCATTAGATTCATTCTTGAGCTCTGCGTAAGCTTCCTGTGTGTTGCAGAAAATGTTCGACAAAAAATCTTAAATCCCTTAAGTCAGCTATTACTGATTGTTACATAGGCGTGCGAGTCATGAGCGCTTTTAAGAGTGTTGTAGACAAGCTCAGAAATCTAGAGGGTGAACGCAGAAACCTTCTGCTTGAAATCGAGGAGCTCAAGAAGATGGCGGACTCTAAGGCTAAAGCTTTGGAGAATGAAGTAAGCATGTTGAGAGAAGAGGTCAAATCCCTCAGAGTACTGCTTGGTGCTGAAGAGCCTGAGCTTCCGCAAGAGCCTAAGAGGAAAAAATAACCCACATTTCTATTGTGAAGGGTTAACCGCAGATAGAGGTTATCATAGGCTCTGAGATATGGAAGTGGTTGTAACGTGCCTATAAAATACGTTGAAGCTCCTGATGTCAAAAAGCTCGCCGACGAAATCGTTGATAAGCTATGCCTTTTTCATGTTGTCCCTCAGTTTATCTTTTGTTTCAGAAGCACAGGCTCATCCTCCGAACGCACGATCGCGAGGATTCATGGGCTAAGCAAGATTTGGCAAGAAGCTCTTAACCTTCCACCGTCTTACACGATAGAAGTCATCTCAGAACGATTCGACAGACTGAGCCAGAAAGATAAGGAGAAAACGATCATCCACGAACTTCTACACGTGCCAGAGGCGTTCGCAGGTGGTTTTCGACCGCATAAGGGTTACATAAACGATCGAATCGTGGAGAACCTGTATAGAACACTGCTGGAGCAAAGAAAGACGGGAGAGGCAGTCTCGAGTGATATGACCTGAGGGAACCTGTGAAGGTTTTTAAGGAAGCTAAAGAATGAAACAGAAAACTCCGGGTTGCAACCGTTCAACGGTGCAGTACTGATGGTCGGCTTGATCAACGAAATTGGGGGAATGAAATGAGACTCGTCGAGGTGTGAGAATTGAAGTACGTCATGAAGAGCCTCAAGCATAATGGAGTCTACATCCCACCATGTGAGTCTCAAGGCTTATCCGTCAAAATCGGCGGAAACCCTGTAAAACTTACGCCGAAGACGGAACAGATGGCCCTGGCATGGGTAAGAAAAGAGATGTCGCAGACAACCCCTCCAGACAAGCTATTCTATAAGAATTTCATGCACATATTCGTCGAAGAACTAAGGCAGGAAAATCCCTCCGCAGCTTTCTTGAATGATCTCCGCATTAGAGACGACTTGGATCCTCTGGTCAACGGCAAACCTAGAGAAGACATGGAGATCGATTTCTCCGAAGTCAGAGAATACGTGAAGGGAGAGCAGCAGAAGAAGCTGAACATGACTAAAGAGGAGAAGAAGAAAGTCGCAGCTGAGAGAAAAGCTAAGAGGGAAGCGTTGAAAAAGGTGTATGGTTATGCCATCGTCGATGGAAAAGAGATTGACATAGCCAATTGGACTGCCGAGCCAGCATGCCTTTTTGCAGGGAGAGGCGATCATCCGAAACGTGGAAACTGGAAACAAGGTCCATCACAGTCTGATATCGTACTTAATCTTTCTCCAGATTCTCCCAAACCTCAGGGCAACTGGAAGGAAAGGGTGTGGGAACCAGACAGAATGTACGTGGCCAAGTGGGAAGACAAGCTCACGGGCAAGATCAAATATGTCTGGTTTTCAGATTCCACATTTGTAAAGCAGATGCGGGAGAAAGAGAAATTTAAAAAAGCCGAAAAACTCGGCGACAAAGTCAAAGAAATCGAAACGCACATACTGAGTAACTTGAACTCTAAAGACGACGCACGAAGAAAGGTCGCTACGGTTTGCTGGCTGATATTCAACTTAAACATGAGAGTCGGTGACGAAAAAGATCCAGGTGAAGCCGACACTGTTGGAGCCATAACTCTCAGGCCGGAACACATCAAAATAGAAGGCGACGTCCTTCACTTTGATTTCTTGGGCAAGGATGCCGTAAGATGGACCAAAGATGCTAAAGCCCCACTTGTAGTGATTCAAAACATCAGACAATACACGAATTCATGCAAAGAATACCTTTTCGAAGGAGTGGACTCTGGAAAGGTGGCCAGGTTCTTCGCAGAAAAAATGAAAGGTTTGACGGCGAAAGTCTTCAGGACCTGGCGATGCACCACAACTGTTAACGAACGCCTGAAAGCGTGCAGAACCCAGAAGAGCGATCCAGAACACGAAAAGAAATTCTGCGCCAAAATGGCTAATCTCGAAGCTGCAATAGTTGCCAACCATAAACGAAAGATCCCAGCTAACTTCGATGAAAGACTAGCAGCGAAAGAAGCAAAGCTCAAACAGCTTCAAACCGAATTGAAAGTCAAAACTCAGGAAGGAAAAAAGACGGACTCCCTGCTCAAAAGGATAGAAAAAAACAAGCTCGACGTGAACTTGACAAAGTCGACGAGAGAATACAACTTGGGCACTTCTCTGAAATCATACATTGACCCGATGACATACGTGAGATGGGCGAACGAGGTGGAATTCGACTTGGACAAGTTCTACCCGAAGACGCTGAAGAACAAATACAATTGGGCCCTAGACAAAAAACACGCGTAGCAATTTCGCACCCTTTTGTCTAAAATAGACGAAACTCGAATTTGTCTATTCTCTGCTGGAAAGTATAACAATGTAATCTGCAGTGTCTGCTGCCATATCTGCTGCCTGTTCAATGAATTCAATCAGATCATCCAAGATTACCATTACCCCCGCGTTTACGTTTGGACCGAATTTGACGAATGAGGCCTTAGTCTTCAAGTAATATTGGTCAATATCATGTTCAATTCCTTCGACTTTTTTCGCGCCCTCAATCGCTTCCGCCGGATTTAGATTGAGTTTTTCAATGCTCCCCTTCAAGGCGTGACCACAGTCTACAAGTAGAGAAGTCATATGCACGGTGTTCTCGGTGAATTCTTTAGGAATAGGCGTGTCACCGAGCATTTCGATGCATCTCGCTGCGTCCTTAACGTGGTCTGCAAGGGTGTCGAGCCTTTTCACAAGATGAAGCAGGTCTTCGCGGTAGTCGGCGAACAAGGCTGCTCCTTTAGAGAGCTCCACGAAGACTTCTGCTCGAAGGCGATCGACTTCCTCTTCAACCTTGAACAGAGTCTCGATGCTCTGCGTGGCTTCTTTTCTCTTTCCCTCAGAAATACTTCGCATTGCTTGATTAAGCAGGGTTACTGTGTCGATGGCTTTTGTTATCTGTTCTTGGGCGAGGTCTAAGGCTTTTGTTCTGCGTCGCTTTTCAAACCACGCATAGCTTCTTTTTTCCAAATTTACATCTCCTTTAGGACTGTTTTTGTCGTATCCTTAAAACCTTTCTGCGCTCGGAAAACTCATTAAAGGTCACCTGAGAATTATCTTTTTTCCAGTCGCGATGTAGTAGATCGCTTCCCCAATATAGGTCGCATGGTCAGCTATTCTCTCCAAGTACCTAATCACGAGAATATTGCAAATCAAGTTTTTTGTGCTAGAAGGGTCCTCCTCAAGTTTGTCCAAATATGAAGTGTAAATTCGGTCAACTTCCTCCTCAGTTTTTGCGAGTGACTTGGCCATCTCTCCGTCATTGTCTCTGAGGGCTATGACGCTTTCGCGAACCATCTGCATGGTTTTCTCGACCATTTTTTCCATGAGATCCAAATGGGACACGCATTTTTTTGATGATGCGAACCTTTGATGCGTCAAAGAGATGTCCAAAGCATATCGGCCGTACCGTTCAAAATCGTAAGCGATTTTCATGTACGAGTTTATAATCCTTAAATCAGAGGCGACAGGTTGATACTTCACCATCAGTTCAAACGCCTTATCCTCAACGCTAACTGTCATCATGACTAACATGTCTGAAAGCTCCGGGACATCTTCGTTGACGTTTCTGCCCTCCATAAAACCTACGATCGCCGTTCTCACCGTTTTTTCAGCGACTTCACCCATCTTCACAATAGCTGACGTTAACTGCTCCAAACCCGTATCTAATAATCTGCTCAAGTTTTCACCCTAACCAACTTCCCCGTTGACGAGCTGTATTTCTCCGTGATTCCGCTTAGGGGATTCTCGAACATATCTTTTGTGAGTTCGTATTCTATAAGCTCTTCCAAAAAAGCAGTGAGATCTGATATTCTCGTAGCTGCTGCGTTTCACGTATGGCAATCGCAGATGCATAGTTCTGCTTGAACGACACTATCAACTCTTCGATTTTGGCCGTCACATTTGGATTTAAAGTTGAACAGGGCTCATTCATCATAATGACCCTAGGGATGCAGAGCAATCGCTCGCGCAATGCAGAGCCCTTGCTGCTGTCTTCTAGTTATACTCGTCCCCGACTTTTTTAACGCGTGCTGCGAAGGAGCATTGCATTCTTTTCCTGAAATCTTCATCAACATCTAGGGGGAAAATCCCGTGACAGTTAGACGATATTGGTCCAAAAGAAATAGTCTGTTTTAGGTCAACCATCTGCCTTTTGAAGATTAAGTTTAATAAGATGACTGTGAATAAAAACGGGAAAGGCGAACCGACATGGAAAAACAAGCACAGCAAGGCGGATACATGTGGATGTTGGGAGCAACGACCATCGGAGTTGTGTGTGTTGATGGTGTAGTTCTAGCATCCGAAAAGAGGGTCTCTTACGGGTACTTTATTGCGAGCAAGGGAGGCAAGAAGGTTTTCAAGGTCACAGACAACATCGGGGCAGCGTGCGCTGGGCTTGTTTCAGACATGCAGACGCTCATAAGAGAGGTGGAAGCCTATGCCAGCTTGTTTACCTTGGATGTGGGCAGACCAATATCTGTTCGATCTGCGGCCAAACTCATGTCGAACCTTCTCTTTAATCGACGCATGGCACCACTAATCACACAGACTATCGTCGGCGGAATAGACGAGGAAGGACCGACGCTGTACGTGATGGATATGCTGGGCTCAGTGATACCTGACAAGTATGCAGTTGTAGGCTCTGGAACAGAGATTGCCATCGGAGTACTCGAAGAGGGCTACAAGGAAAGCATGACTGTGACAGAAGCGAAAGAACTGGTCATTAGGGCAATGAAATCTGCCATTAGCAGAGACATCTTAAGCGGGGACGGAGTAGACTTTCTGCTTATCACCAAAAATGGTATACTTGAAGAATCAACGAAGTTTTAGAATTTCCATTTGTTTTGGCAAGAGTTAAATCAGATTCAGAGAGTAGACTCTAATCATAACATATGGTAAACTGGAAAGCAGGAGACATGTACGCATGCCATTTGATCTAAGCCAAAAAGACGGAGAACTCCTAGTCAAGCTTGCCCGGACAGCAGTTGAAGAATACCTAAAGACCAAGAAGACCTTGCCCGTGCCAGAGGGCATTTCTGAAAAATTGAAGCAACGTTGTGGGGTATTTGTAACAATTAACAGTGTGAAAAAAGGAGAAAAAGAGCTGCGGGGATGCATCGGCCTTCCCTACCCAACAGAACCCTTAGCTCAAGCCGTGATACAATCTGCCATCAGCTCCGCAACTGAAGACCCGCGGTTTTATCCGCTTTCCACACACGAACTTGACAACGTAGTTTTTGAAGTGAGCGTGCTCACACCGCCGCAAAAGATAGAGGCAAACAAAGCAAAAGAATATCCGTCGAAAATAAAAGTGGGCGAAGATGGATTAATCGTAGAAAGAGGAATCTACAAGGGGTTGCTTCTTCCACAAGTGCCCGTCGAGTGGAACTGGGGTGAAGAAGAATTCCTATGCCAGTGTTGTGTCAAGGCAGGTTTGCCTGCCGACAATTGGCTGCTCGAGGGCACTAAGATCTACAGTTTTCAAGCGATAATTTTCGAGGAAGAAACACCGAAAGGCGAAGTGAAACGCAAGACCATTAGTCGGAAATGATGTGATGCGGGTCTACTTTGCTCCATGCGGGATCGGCCTAGGTCACGTTGGCAGAGTAATGCCGATCGCCAGGAAACTTCAGAAGGAGCACTGTGACGTCGCATTTTCGACGTATCTGGATGGCATGCGTTATGTTGAGCATGAGAAGTTTCCTCTCATGAAGGCTCCTCCGATAGGCTTCAAAGTGAAGCCTGATGGATCAATTGATTTCAGACAAACGGTAGCAAACCCAGGCCCATTCTTCGCCTCTTTCACACTCTTAAAACAAGTATGCGCGGAACTCAAGTTCATTGGAGGCTTCGAACCAGATATCGTGGTTTCAGATTCGCGTATCTCAAGCTTACTGGCTGCAAGGCTTCTCGGTATACCGAGAATTTGCATATTGAATCAGTTTCAAGTGATTGTTCCAAGAAGAAGACGACTTTTGCATCTGGCAAGGTTTGCCGACTCGATTGCCTTGACACTGGTAGGTAAGATGTGGACAAGTGGAAACGTTGTTCTTATACCAGATTTTCCGTCTCCTTATACTGTTTCGGTCGGCAACCTGAACATTCCGAAATCGTACAGAAAAAATGTGAGCCTAGTTGGGCCGATTCTGGAAGTTCGCCCAGACGAATTGGACTCCAAAGATAGACTGCGGAGAAAGCTGGAATTGCCCGTTGACAAACCAACAATATTCGTGCCTATAAGCGGTCCAATCAAAGAAAAAGCATTTCTTACTGGTTTAATGAGGAATATCCTGCTCGAGTTCCCAGAGGACTTCGAGATAGTTATGTCACTCGGCTATCCAGATGACGACAGCAGACCAACACGGTATGGCAACGTGACAATTTTCAATTGGATTCCAAACCGTTTTCAATACTTAAAAGCCTGCGACATCGTAGTCGCCCGCGCAGGCCACGGTACTATAACGCAGGCCATGTGCTACGGCAAGCCCATGATACTCGTGCCTACGCCCAGCCACACAGAACAAATCAACAACGCAAAACAGGCCCAAGACTTGGGCGTTGCAAGAGTCCTTCTGCAGGAAAACTTGAACAAACAGGACCTTCTAAAGAATGTCAAACAAGCCTTAACCATCGAAAACACGAAGAAGGTTGAGATGATCCAACAGGAAGTGCTACATTACGACGGGGTTAAAGAAGTAGCCAGAGCAATGAGGCAATTGGCAGAAAAATGAAAGGTTTTAAGCCATATCAACATGAGATTAGAGCATGTTCTTGCCTGACAAAATTCTGGAAGAAAAGCTCCTCAAGATGCTGGTAGAGGACTTGGGACAAGGCGACGTAACTACGGGGTTGATCACCACCCATGGAACAATCGTTGAAGCTGAAATCGTGGCCAAAGATTCAGGAGTCGTCGCTGGAATCAAAGAAACCGAAGTTCTAATGAAAAGCCTAGGGCTCAAAGTTGAAACTTCAGTATGCGATGGAGAAAAAATCAGACCAGGCAGAAGATTGATCAAGATCTCAGGAGACGCAGGCGCCATACTATCTGTTGAGCGCACCGTCCTCAACATCATGTCCCGTATGAGTGGCATTGCAACGACGACAAGAAATCTAGTGGAGAAACTGCGAAAAACGAAACTCAAAGTGACAGTAGCGTCTACGCGAAAGACGGCTCCCGGGCTCATGTACCTCGACAAGAAGGCCGTACTGATCGGAGGTGGCGACACTCACAGATTTCATCTTGACGATATGATTTTGATAAAGGACAATCACATTGCATTAGCAGGCAGCATCGACGATGCCGTCGCCAAAGCCAAGAAAAGCGCATCATTCAGCAAAAAGATCGAAGTAGAAGTGACAAACCCCGAAGACGCACTGAAAGTAGCTAAGGCCGGGGCAGACATAGTCATGCTTGACAATTTTGCTCCCGCCCAGATTCGGAAAACCTGTGCACTGCTGAGGAAAACAGAGGTTCAAAAGAGAATCCTAATTGAGGCAAGCGGAGGAATAACCTCTGAAAACATTCTGAAATACGCCTCGACTGGAATAGATGTCGTGAGCTTGGGTGAGATCACGGACAGCCCCAAAGCCTTGGACATAAGTCTGGAAATCACGAAGGTCAACAAGTAATAGTTACCTTCCACATGTGATAGTTATCCAAGAGTTAGAAGTAAGTACTCTTCAATGAAAGCAGCGACTAATAGTAGTACAGCGCAGATCAGGATGAACATCCCTGTCCGCTTGAGTTCCCGTATCGCTCCTCCTCTAACTATGCGCCAAAAAAGCCAGATGCTTGCAGCAAACGCTGTGCCATACGCGATGAATTCAAGTGTTTGATGAGGGGATATGAAATTTAACAGGAAGATAATGGTTCCAGAAAAATGGTTCGGGTTGGAGATAGTAGGATCAGTGCTTAGTGCGTTGAAAGCCAAGCCTGAATTGTACAAAACAATAGAGCCGAAAACCCATCCTGCGATAGGAATGAACATCACCAGATCTATCGCAAAATTGTTTTCGAAAATGGACAATGCGCCTTGCCAGAGGCTTGTGTTCTCGTCTGTAGTCCGTAATTGGTCAATCTGCTTATTAATGTTGTTTGACTCCGTATGGCTGAGCGGAGTAAGGGTGCCACCCACAGTCATGACTATGCAGAAAATAATACACAGAAATATCGTTATGAATCTCTTGAATCTTGAGGAATATCCTGCCCAAGAACCCGAAGACAAAGTGCTTACTCCATCAGATCCTATGGTTTCAGACCTATTTTTAGAATTCTGAACCCTCGTGCTACAGGGTTTAACATTTCAGAGATATTAACCTTTTTCAAAGACTCCTGTTGGTCTTCTGCGAAGCCTCTGATGTCGTGCTCTCCAGCCATGAGGCTGTGAAGATACGACATCTTTCCAGCTACTTCAAATTGACATTTGGACGGTAACCCCAGCAGAACAGGCTTGTTTTCTCTTAGGGCTTTCTCACAAGCATACAGGATCGCATGCGCACCCGATGTGAGTTCTGCAATTCTCACAGGAATGCTTTCCTTTCCAATGGCCAAGACATCTATCCCATATTTCTGAGTTATCTCATTAGCTGTTCTCCGTATTCTAGGCAGAATCTTCAGGAGATGCCGTTTAGCTCTGTTCGAGATCCTCATGTTTGTGAACTCGATCGGCGACAACTGTTCAAGCGGAATGGCCCCCAGAGACATGTCCAGATGAACAACGTCAGCCTTGACTTTCGCTAGCAAGTCGCGGCAGAGCTCCGCTTCATGAACCACAACCTCGTGTCCATTGCCAGCATCTGCAAAGATAGGCTCAGCTAAACAAGCACTTGGTTCTCGATAAGGCGGATTAACTAACACGGATGCGGTTGCAACGATTGTCAGCGGTTCAAATTTCTCGTTAAGAACGGCTGCAGAAGAGTCTGCCGCGATCACTCTCAAGCGTTTTCCCCAGCATTAATAGGGTAATGATTAGGATTTAGCTTTGCCGTTTACCCTTCTTCTTTTTTCAGGTTCAACCCCAAAATAAACAACTCCGAGCTTTTTCCTCGGCTGGCCTCAGGTTTCACCCATTTAACTTCTTGAAAATGGTTCCTCACTTTCTTCCTGAAATCGTCCAGCATATCGCCTTGGAACACCTTAACGAAGAAGCTTCCAGATGGCCTAAGCGTCTCCAACGCTATTTCTAGTGCCCTCAGCGCCAAACCCATCTGACGAGCATGGTCCACCTCCCAGACTCCCGAAATGTTCGGAGAAGCGTCCGAAATCACCGCATCCGCTTCCCTCGGGAGCAGCCCAAGTATCTCATGGAGTGTTTCTTCGTCAGTGATGTCTCCGGTGATCGTTCGAACATTTTCTTCCTCAAAAGGTTCAATAGACTTCAAATCAACCCCAAGAACGTAACCCTCGCTTCCAACGTTCTTCCGTGCAGCCTGCACCCAGCCGCCTGGTGCAGCGCCCAGATCGAGAACAACATCACCTTCCATGATGAAATGATATTTCTTCACGGCCTGAAGCAACTTGTAAGCTGCTCTGGACCGGTATTTCTCCTCTTTTGCCTTCTTGTAGTAATAATCTCTTTTTCTATCCTGAAGCCATGCCTTAGGCAACGCTAACTGTCACCAACGACCGCAGATCCATTCGGACACATAGAAACGAGCCATCCTGTGAGTCTCTCACAGCTCTGCGGCGAAATCGTGCTTGAAGGGTCACACCTCGGGCTGTCTGGACACATGAGGCATGGACAATCAGCTATCGAATCTATCGACGCCGGAAGTCTCTTTGGAAAAAGCCTGTACGTCCATCTTCCCTCGCGAAGCTCTTTCTCTCGCCTTATCAGACCCTTGTTTTCCAGCTTTATGGATATTCTTGAACCTTCTCGACTGCTTGCTCCAAGCTCGTGCCAAAGATCTGATTGAAGAACCCCATCATGGCCAGTGTTCATGACGTATTGGAGGGCCTTCTGCTCCATATCATTGCGTTTAGGCATCACTATCAGTTCCAAGTATTAACTATGGAGTGTTTAAATAAAAAGCTGTATGTTTAAATTTGAAAGAAGTCATGTTGAAAAATGAGAAAGCGAACGGTTGAGATGAATCAGGGCTGCTGTTTAGGGATCGAATCCACAGCTGACGATTTCAGCATCGGGATATCTACGTTTCAAGGTGCAATATTGGCCAACATCCGAGACACCTACGTGCCTTTAGAAGGGGGCATTCACCCGAGAGAGGCCGCAAGACACCACGCAGACGTCGCCGCCAAAGTCCTTGAGGAATCATTCGCCAAATCAAACGTGAAGCCACATGATCTTACAACCATCGCATTCTCTCAAGGTCCAGGTCTAGGACCATGCTTACGCACGGGCGCAACAGTTGCGCGGGCTATGGCCTCATACCTCAACGTTCCGCTAGTAGGCGTAAACCATTGCATAGCACACATCGAGATCGGAAAGCTGAAAACCGGAGTCGAGGACCCGATAACGCTTTACGTTTCAGGCGGAAACACGATCGTCACTGCTTTTGACGCTGGACGCTACAGAGTATTCGGCGAAACCCTGGACATTGCTTTGGGAAATTGTCTGGACGTTTTCGCCAGAGAAGCTGGGCTCCATCAGAAGCCAGACCTGCCCTTCGGCGCCGTAATCGAAAAGCTTGCTGCAAAAGGGCATCAATTCATTTCCTTGCCATATTCTGTCAAGGGCATGGACCTATCGCTGAGCGGGTTGCTGACCGCAACGGTGAACCTGCTGAAACAGGAAAAGTACGCGCTTGAAGACCTGTGCTTTAGCCTTCAAGAAACTGCGTTTTCAATGGTTACCGAAGTGACCGAGAGAGCCTTGGCTCACACTGGAAAAAAAGAGGTCCTGCTCACAGGTGGAGTGGCTGCCAATAGAAGGCTGCAGTCGATGATCAAATCCATCGCTGAGGAACACGGTGCAAGGTTCTGCGCCGTCCCAAGCGAGTTCGCCGTTGACAACGGGGCAATGATCGCCTGGACAGGAGTTCTTGCCTACAAATCCAACTTGACGACGCCTATTAAGAAGAGCTTCGTGAAATTGAGATGGCGGCTTGAAAAGGTCGAAGTCCCTTGGGTGAGATGAAATTTTCATCTTTATTCAAAAGAGGAGCCGAAGCCAGCTTGTTCCTGACGCAGTGGGAGGACAGAAGAGTGATCATTAAGAAACGCCTGCCGAAAAAATACAGGCCGCCGACACTTGATAAGCAGATTCGAACATACAGAACTATTCATGAACCGCAACTCATGCATGCAGCAAAACAGGCAGGAGTTCCCACGCCGCTGATCTATCAAGTCAACGTCAAAGAAGGCACGATAATAATGCAATTCGTAGAAGGAAAACAAGTCAAAGAATTGTTGAACATTCAGTCAGAAAAGGAAAGAAAACGCACGTGCTTAAGAATAGGCAAGTCGATAGGCAGACTCCACAAATCCGGAATAATCCACGGGGATCTGACGACGTCAAACATGATTGTGGACCCTGAAAAGAGAATAGTCTTCGTCGATTTTGGACTCGGCGAGAAGACAAACGAACTTGAAGCCAAAGCCGTTGATCTGCATCTGATGAAAAGAGCTCTGCAAAGTACACATTATCGGGTTGCTCAAGAGTGTTTCAACACAGTGATAGAAGGCTATTCCAGCGCCCTAGGCACAGAAACGGCAAAAGAGGTTTTAGGAAAGATCGAAGAGATCGAGAAAAGAGGACGCTACGTCACTGAGAGGCGGACGTGATTTAACATGGGTTTTCAGCCCGAGGGCAGGTTCATATTCTTCGCTACTTCCAACGTAAACAAGTTCAACGAAGCGCGAAGAATCCTGGCAGAACACGGTATTGCAGTAGGCATGCTCAGGGCAAAGAGCCTAGAAATTCAAAGCGAAAACTTGGAGGAAATCGCGTGCTCGAGCGCCGAACACGCCTTCAATAGAACCAGGTTGCCCATCATCGTTGAAGACGCTGGACTTTTCATCGATGCCCTGAAAGGCTTTCCCGGAATGTACTCAGCCTATGTGTACAAGACGATCGGCAACGCAGGTCTGCTGCAGATCATGAAAAACGTGTTAGAGAGAAAGGCAAAGTTCCAATCAGCCATAGCTTACCGTTCGGCTAACTTGGACACGCCCATTTGTTTCAAAGGAGAAATCGCAGGGGAAATAACCCTCGAAGAACACAGAAGCAAGACAGGCGGCGGCTTCGGCTTCGATCCAATCTTCAAACCTGTGAGCAGCACCAAGACCTTCGCAGAGATGTCCGTCGCAGAGAAGAACAAGCGCTCTCACCGAGCCATGGCCCTTTACAACTTTGCAGTATGGTACAAGGAAAAGGCTTGAGTGCATATGGTCAGAGAAAGGAAGCAAATCAAACAGAAACGTAATTCGCAGAATGATCAATAATTTTAAATATCGGTCTAGCCTTGCTCATGAAGAGTCTAAGGGACGCATTTATGCCTAAACAGGAAAGCGGAAGGTCACATCAAACAAGGCCTGTCAGCAAACGGCCTCCGAGCTGGTGCAAATATCAGCCAGAGGAAGTTGAAGCCATGGTTATCAAACTGGCCAAAGAAGGCAACTCAACTAGTCGTATCGGTACAATTCTTCGAGATCAGAATTCGATCCCCTTGGTTAAGCCCATAACGGGCAAGACGATCACGAAGATTCTTAAAGAGGCACAGCTTGCACCTACGATGCCTGAGGATCTGGCAAACCTGCTGAAGAAAGCTGGGAACCTGAGCGCACACTACGAGAAGAACAAGAGTGATTTACACAACAAGAGGGCACTCCAGATCATTGAAGCGAAGGTCCACAAACTTTCAAGATACTATAAACGAATAGGGATACTGCCGAAAAACTGGAAGTATGAGGCAAAAATAGCCTCTGTCATCTAGTCGCCTGCGTTAAACACTAATTTTTCAGCGTCAACAATGGCCTTAAATGTTTAAATAATTTGCTTCCTAGCCTAGTTTGATCGCGATGGATGCAAGCGAGAGTCAGATTGCGGGCTTTCTGGAATCGACCAAACAGGCAGCCAAAGCGATTGCCGAAACCGCAGAAGCTGACGGTTCAATCCAAGTGTTCTCACACCTCGACGCTGACGGAGTCGCTGCGGCCGGAATAATCGGCAAAGCCTTGGCTAGGTCTGACGCGAAGTTCAGAATTCGAATAACTCAGTGGATTCAAGAGAAAATCTTCGAGGTTCTCTCAGACAAGCCGCAACTGATAGTCTTCAGTGATCTGGGAAGTGGCTACACCGATTTGCTTGGAGAAAAACTCAAAGATTTTAAAATGGTCATTCTAGACCATCATCAAATCGTGGGCGAAAACTCGGACAACCTCGTCCACGTTAACCCTCACCTTCATGGAATAGATGGAGCCAGAGACATCAGCGGTGCCGGAGTAGCATACTTCGTTGCGAAAGCAATAGACGAGGTTAACGTTGATTCGGCACCCGTGGCAGTCGTAGGGGCTCTCGGCGACTTGCAGGACAAGTATGACCAGAGAATGCTAGGGGGACTGAACGAAATGATCGTTCAAGATGCTGTCAACGCGGGTGCCCTGACAGTAGAGAAAGACCTCATCTTCTTCGGAAGAGAAACACGACCGATCCACAGGATGCTAGCAAACACGACGACACCCTTTATCCCCGGAATCAGCGGAGAAGAAAGCAACAGCTTGGCTTTTCTTAAGAATTTGAACATTGAGCCGAAGAACGGCGAAAAATGGAGGGCCCTGAGGGACTTGTCAGACGACGAGAAGAAACGATTATGCACAGCTCTGGCGGATTACTTGTTGTCGAAGGGTTTGCGGTTTGACGTGAGCGACCTCATCGGGCACGTCTATGTTCTTAATCATGAGGAACCATGGACTCCGCTTAGAGACGCAAGAGAATTTTCAGTGTTGCTCAACGCGACCGGCCGTATGGACCGATCAAGCCTAGGCGTAGCCGTGTGCATGGGTGACAGAGGATCTTCGTTTGAAGAAGCAACAAAGGTGCTGGAAGACTACAGGCGAAACATCAACAAATACCTTGGCTGGGTGATGGAAAAACCTGAGCGCATCCGAGAAATGGGAAACATCTACGTGGTCTACGGAGAAAACTTCATCAACGACAAGATCGTGGGAGCAATAAGCAGCATCCTTTCAGGCGGCCTACCCAATCCTGAAAAGCCATTGATCGCATACGCCAACGTTGAAGACCAAGGATTAGCCAAGATTAGCGCGCGTACAGTGGACGCCATCGTCGCCCGAGGCATCAACCTCGGAGATATCATGCAAGTTGCCGCTGAAAAATGCGAGGGAAAAGGCGGAGGGCATAACATAGCTGCAGGAGCACAGGTGCCGCTTGACAAAGTTGATACGTTCATCGGAATCGTCAACGATCTCGTCGGACAACAATTGAAAGGTGACCAAACGTCGAAGCCGAAATAGTCCTAGATTATGATAATCTGGCCTTCGCAAAGGCCGTTGCAGAAGCTATCTCACCAGACAACTTCAAAACGCCAAGTGGCTTGACAGTCGCGACAAACCACAGACAAGACAAGGTGATAACCAAAATCGAATGCACAGAGAAAATATCCACGTTTATCGCGACTGTTGACGACCTGCTTTTTTCCGCTTCTATCGTTGAGAAAACAGTACAAGCAATCGCGCACGCATCAAAAAATGCTCCGCACCATTCAGTCTGATCGTGAAAAGAAGGGCATTGAGGTGCGAAGCTTGATCGCAAGATTAAATAGCTTTGTTTAAGGCTACAGTTACGAAGCCATTTAGAGTTGTTCGGCGAAGTAATAAGTGAAGAATAATGCTCGACATGAAACTGATTCGTGAGAACCCGGAGATGGTTAGACAGAATCTGCAGAAAAGGGGAGACCCTGAGAACCTGCGGATGCTCGAAGAACTTGTTCAGCATGATCGCATATGGCGGGAAAACCTGACGAAGCTGAATGAGCTTCGACACGAAAGAAGACAAATAACGACGACCATCGCAGGCTTGAAGAAAAAGGGAAAAGAGACAAACGCTGAGATCCAGAAAGGAAAGACAATCGACTGTGAAATCACGGCGTTGGAGAAGAATGTGGCCGAGAACGAGCAGAGGGTGCACCAGTATCTCATGCGGCTTCCAAACCTGCTGCATGAATCCGTTCCAGCAGGAAAAGACGAGAATGACAATGTTCAGGTCAGATCGTGGGGAAAACCGCCCAAGTTTGCTTTCACACCGAAGGGGCACGAGGAAATAGGTCTGGGACTAGATATATTTGACATCGAAAGAGCAGGTAAAATCTCAGGTGCTAGGTTCTTCTACTTGAAAGGACCAGGCGTCCTTCTTGATTTGGCACTTAGAACATTCGCCCTAAAAGAAATGGATAAGAAAGGGCATGTTCTGATCGAACCGCCTTTCTTGATGAGGCGAGAACCCTACGAAGGCGTCGTGGCCTTAAGCGACTTCGAAGATGTCCTCTACAAGATCGAAAACGAGGACCTCTACCTGATAGCTACGTCTGAACATCCAATAGCCGCAATGTTCATGAATGAAACCCTGAGCGCAAAAGATCTGCCGCTCAAGCTGGCAGGCATCAGCACAAACTTCAGGAAAGAGGCAGGAGCCCATGGCAAAGACACAAGAGGAATCTTCAGGACACACCAGTTCAACAAGATAGAACAACTTGTCTTCTGTAGGCCTGAGGAATCTTGGGAAATACATGAGCAGCTTCTGCACAACGCGGAGGAACTTGTTCGAAAACTGGGTTTGCCATATCGCGTCGTCAACGTTTGCACGGGCGACATAGGCACAGTTGCAGCAAAGAAATATGATATAGAGGCGTGGATGCCGGCGCAGAATGGCTATCGCGAAATAGTCTCATGCAGCAACTGCACCGATTATCAGGCTAGACGGCTGGCGATAAAGTATCGAGAGAAGGAAGGCGAGTCGCCTAAGGGATTTGTACATACGCTGAACTCGACGGCCATAGCCACTGGCAGGACGATCGTGGCAATACTTGAGAATTATCAGCAAGAAGACGGTTCAGTCATCGTGCCAGAAGCCCTAAGAGCTTACATGGACGGCATGGAGAAAATAAAACCGAAGCAGTAGGAATCACTCAATTTACTGTAGAAAGTCGCCTCGCAGGGTCCTCGCTTTCTTTTCGTTTCGTATCGATGCCATTTGAAGCAAGGATAAAACTTTTAATACTATGATGCGAATCAACAAGCTACGTTCGGAGGATAATCTTGTCTTCAAAAGCAAAGAAAGTCAGGGACAAGTGGCGAAGCAAATCGTGGTACAACGTAACGGCGCCACCATATTTTGGAAACACTGACTTAGGGGCAGTGCCTGTTGCGGAAACTGAGAAACTGATCGGCAGAACCATTGACTCGACGCTTTACGACGTTACAGGCGATTTTTCACATCAGTACCTGAAAATGTACTTCCAAATTAACGAAGTTGACGGCAAGACCGCACATACTATCTTCAAGGGCCACGAGTACTCAAGGGATTATCTGCGCAGCTTGGTCAGGAGAAGAACGACAAAAGTGGATGGCCTGTTCAAGATAGCCACGAAAGACGGATACGACATGCAAGTAGCCATCTCAGCCTTCACGCTTTCCAGGGTCAAAACGTCGCAGGAGAAGGCCATACGCGGCATAATGACGAGGATCATCAAAGAAAAAGCTGCAGCGTTGACAATAGACCAATTCGCGCAGGAAATGGTTCTGGGCAAGATAGCCTCAGACATTTACAACGAAGCCAAGAAGATAGCACCACTACGACATGTGGGCATAAGAAAGTCAAAACTTGTGCGGCAAATAGTCGAACCGGAGAAGATTAGTGTAAAAGAGCCTGTTGAACAGGATTAAGTCTTAACGAGGTTTTTTCCGTAGTCGTATCCTTTTTGAAAAGCGGTCAAGTTCAGTTCTTCGGTTCCCTTTGGGATATTCTCCTTAATCGATTCCTTGATGGCATTCTCATCTAGAGCCTTCGTTATGGCAACGAAGGCGCCGAGCATGACGATGTTCGCGACGATTCTTCGTCCAAGTTCTTCCGCGATCTTCGTGGCTGGAACGTGGAATATCTTCGTGTTCTTCATCTCTTTTTCCCGCGGAATCATGTCAGGATCCAGAATCACCGTGCCGCCGCTCTTCACGTCGTCCGCATAGTCATTGTAAGCATGCTGAGACATCACGACTAGAATATCGGGCTCCACTACTTTCGGAAAGTCGATTTCCTCTTCGGAGATCACGACTTCAGACTTGCACGCGCCGCCTCTTGACTCAGGACCGTATGACTGCGTCTGAACTGCTTCCTTTTCACCGTGGATGCACGCCGCGGCGGCCGTGATTATTCCAGACTTTATAATGCCTTGGCCTCCGAACCCTGCGAACCTTATCTCGAGCCTCATCTTCTAGCTCACCTGTTCCATGGCCTTCTCGTTTATCTTGGAGATTTTTTCATGAAGCATCTTCTCGTAACTGAGCT
>Ga0187778_10001228_pt1 | contig 18005 bp, 15 predicted proteins | sample 1015_Q2_SP5_20_M_FD_132418 | JGI IMG/M metagenome (GOLD analysis project Ga0187778, IMG submission 132418) | Tropical peat soil microbial communities from peatlands in Department of Meta, Colombia - 1015_Q2_SP5_20_MG | ecosystem: Environmental > Terrestrial > Soil > Wetlands > Peat | place...
GACCGCCGCCTCGAGTTCTTTCCCCAGGTCCGGACTCTCGCTGACGTTCAGGACGTAGAGAACCGGCTTTTCGCTGAGAAACATAAAGCCGCGAAAGCGCTTCTTGTCCTCGGCGGTCATCTCCAATTCCCGCAGCGGGCGTTCGGACTCCAGATGAGCTTTGGCGCGCTCGAGCAGCTCGAACTCCTTTTCCAGATCCGCCGAGCGCATCTTCTTCAGATCCTTCGCCACCCGCTCCATGCGCTTTTCGATCTGGCCAAGATCGCTGACCATCAGGTCAAACTCAACCTTTGCAATATCAGCGCGCGGATCGAGCGGCCCGACGTGAGGCACGGTCGGATCCTCGAAGGCGCGAATCACGTGAGCCAGGGCGTCTACGTTTCTGAGATGCCCGACAAAGGTGGTCTCCTTGAGCGCCTCCTGGCCGATGGCCCCCACATCCACGTACTCCACCGAGGCGTGAGTCAGCTTTTTAGGGTGATAGAGCGCTGCCAGACGATCGAGACGTTCGTCGGGAACCTTGGCCATTCCCGCATGCGCCTCCCGTTGGGCATGCTCGGAGAGATGCGCCTTGGTCAGAATGCGAAACAGCGATGTCTTGCCCGCCTGCTGCAGGCCGATGATGCCAGTCTTCATCCAGAATGTCCTCGGCCGTCAGCGCCCGGCGGCCAACGTTCGAGAATAAATGATGAGAATGTTGTAGCCAAAATCAAGCTGCGGGATAGCCACCGATTCAGTGTCGATTCCAGGCATTCGAAGTGAAGTAAGTGGCCACCAGGCCAAGCAGCAACACTCCTCCCTCCAGCCGAGTGGACCAGACATGCAGGGCGTCAAACTCGACCCGGGCGGGATTGTCGAGTGGTACGGCGTCAATCTCTCCTATCGAAGCACGCAGCGTGTCCATTCGCGGAACGACGCCGAATTGCGAGACCAAGGTAAGGATGAGCATCAGAATGACGATCCAGTGGCGGGCGGCGAAGGGCGCAAAAGTGCCGGTTGAAACCCGCCCGTACACGAGGGAGCTGGCCAGATAGACGATGCCGGCCACGATGCCCATCCAGTGAAGGCCTTGCAGCGAACGGGCCACAAGGTTGCCCGCCAGATGGCGCGTCGGGAGCACGGAGAAAGCCGTGGGTGCGACCACAAAAGCGAAGAAAATCAGTCCGCCGAGCCAGACGATGAGCGCCAGCAGCATGAGGTAGCGAAGAAATGGCATGGCGGACATTATCCTCCAGAGCCTATGCCCATGACCAATTCCTCACACGAGTGCAGGGAAACTGGCCAGGACGTTTAGGATCAGCCGCGGATAGGGTGGGGTACGATGTTCCCGGCTCTCACATCGGAACCGGCGTCATTTCGACAATTTCGCGGATGAGCAGCTCGGCCTGTTCCGATCTCTTCAAAGTCGAGCCGTAGGCGCTATTGACCACGATACGGTGGGCGAAGACCGGCACCACCAGACGCTTGAAATCCTCCGGGGTGCAGAAGTTGCGGCCGGCAAGAAAGCCCATCGCTTGCGCGGCCCGGTAGAGCATCAGCGAACCTCGGGGAGAGACCCCGAGAGAGAAATGTTCCGACTCCCGCGTGCGTTGGGCGATGGTCAGCGCATAGTCGACCAGGGACTCATCGACACGAATTTCCTTCACCGCCTGCTGGAGCTCAAGCACATCCGCCGCCGACAGCACGGCACGCATGTGCTCGAGCTTGGCGATTCCGGCCTCGGAGCGCAGAATTTCGCTTTCCGCATGGCGATCCGGATAACCCATGCGCGCGCGGATCAAAAACCGGTCGAGCTGCGACTCCGGCAAGGGATAGGTGCCATGATGCTCCACCGGATTCTGGGTCGCGATCACCAGGAACGGATGCGGCAGACTGTAGGAGTGCGCATCCACGGTAACCTGGCCTTCGTTCATGGCCTCGAGCAATGCGGACTGGGTTTTCGGGGTCGTGCGGTTGATTTCGTCCGCCAACAGAATATGGGTAAAGACCGGCCCACGCTTGAATTCAAACTGTTGCTCGACGGCGGAGTAGATCGAAATGCCCAGCACATCGGAGGGCAGCATGTCGCTCGTGAACTGCACCCGCTGGAAGCTACAATCGAGAGCTCGCGCCAAAGCCTGCCCGAGCGTGGTTTTGCCTACCCCGGGAACGCCTTCGATCAGGAGATGGCCGCCGGCGAGGAGGGAGACCACGGCCAGCCGAATGATGTCGTCTTTGCCTCGTATCACCTGGCGCAGGGCTAGCTCGAGCTGAGCCGCACGATGGGAGACGGCAGTGGCGGTCTCTCGGGACATCAAGGCGATTCTACTATGGGAGATGGGCTGGAGGCGGTTACGGAGGTTATGATTCGCTTCCTGCGATGACCAGACCGATGCGGGCCGCTCTCTACAGCCTTCGAGCAACAAAAAATCAATTCTGCCCTCTACCTCTTCGCTTGTTTCTCCTCGGCCTTCACGTACTCCGCCACCTGGTCCAACGTGGCGAACCACACTCCAGGTTTCGATTTCATATAAACGATCAGCTTCTCCAGTCCCGCAATGCGCGACCGGTGTCCGGTAATGTGCGGGTGCATGGTGAGGATGAACAGCGTGCGCTCCTGGTAGGCCACATCGAACTCGCCCTTATAGACATCCAACACCAATTGCGGCTCGGGCAGCGAGCCCGCGGCTTGCGGTTCGTAGTATGGATAGTCATCCGCAATCCAGTTGATGGGAAGCTCGATCATTCCGGTCTTTCGTCCCCTGGACACGAGTTCGTAGGGCTCATCCATGGCCATGAAGCTGCTGTCATACAAAAATCCTGCTTTCAGAATCTGGTCGAGCGTGGACTGACTGAACGCCCACGATGGTGCGCGGAAGCCCACCGGCCGCTTGCCCGTCGCCTTCGTCAGATATTCGATCGACTGCGTCAGGAGCTGTTCTTCCTTGGCGGCGTCTCCGACCGTGGGCAGGTTTTCGTGCATCCACCCGTGCACGCCAATTTCATGGCGCTTGCCGCGTACGATGTCCTGGATCATCTGCGGGTCGAGCGCCGCGCTCATCGCAGGAATGTAAAACGACGCGGGAATCGCCTGCCGGTCGAGCAAGTCCAAAATCCGCGGCAGGCCGGTGGTCGCGCCGTACTCCCCCTGCGAGAGCGGAACCGGCAGAGGCGTGCGCCGCCACAGGAGTTCGTTATCAACGTCAAACGACAGGCACACCGCCACGCGTGCACCGTTGGGCCAGGCTCTGGGAGTCAGCTTCTCGCCCGCCCGCACCAGCGCCATGCCCTGGCGAACCTGATCCTCCGTCGCATCAATGGGAATCTCCGGAAACCCTGGTATGGACGGCTCCTGGCCCGCGGCGGCTGGAGTAAAGAGAAGCGCAAAGCAGAGTCGCACAACGAACGCTAGCGTCAGCGTCCTGATGCAGGCAGAGAAGCGGGAGAGCAAGTCCGAAGACATAACTCCCTCCTGGAAGAATTTTTGGCTGCCAGCCTACTCCTTCAGGTCCCGATGTCAAATTGTCGGGACTAGGGACTCAGGTGATAAAGAGGTTGCGAGGCAGGGCTCGACTCTTTCGGATGCCGTCTGGTTGGCGTGCTCGAGCTCTGGAGCTGAGGCTATTGCATCAACTCGGAGGGCCGCCCCGTCAAACGCTCAATCCGCTTCGCGATAGGGGGATGGGTGGAAAAGAGGCTTCCCAGACTCATTCCCAGGAGCGGTTGAATGATGAACAGATGGGCCGTTGAAGGCGTAGCCTGCAGGGGCACGCGGCGCGAGTAGGCGTCCAACTTGGCCAAAGCGCTGGCCAGGGCATAAGGATTGCCGGTGTAGTGTGCGCCGCTGGCGTCGGCCTGGTATTCGCGAGTGCGGGAAACCCAGAGTTGGATCAGCATGGCCGCCAGGGGGGCAAGAAACAGCATCAAGAGCGCGGCCAGACCTCCGCCACGATCACGATCATCCCGCTCGACGCCGCCAAAGATCATCCCCCACTTGGCCACTTGCGCCAAATAGGTAATGGCTCCCGCGATAGTGGCGGCCACCGAACTGATCAGGATGTCACGGTTGTTGACATGCCCCAATTCGTGGGCCAGAACGCCTTCCAGTTCTTCGTCGTTGAGCAGGTTCAAAATTCCCTGGGTGACGGCGACCGAAGCGTGACTGGGGTTGCGGCCGGTAGCAAACGCATTCGGCGAATCCGAGGGAATGACATAGATCTTGGGCATGGGAATGCCGATCTTCTGCGTCAGTCGCTCCACCGTGGCATACACCCGGGGCAGGTCCTCTCGGGTTGCCGGCTGAGCCCGGTACATGGCGAGGGCTAGCTTGTCGGAGAAGAAGTAGGAGACGAAGTTCATGATCGCGGCGAAAATCAGCGCGATCTCCATGCCATTCGTTCCGCCAAACCATCGCCCGAGCAGCATGAGCAGGAGCGTCAGGAAGGTCAGCAAAAACGCGGTTTTGAACGTGTTGCCCATGTTGATTCTCCTTCCATTGGATGACCCAGAACAATCGATCGATTCAGCTCGTCGACCGAGCTGAGAGCACCCTTCGAGGTAGGCGACCGCCAACCGAGGAGAATAAGTTTACCGCAGCTTGGGACACCTGAGCGCCTCTGGGAAAAGGCAAATTTCTTCAGGTAGTTTTGCTGGTGGTTCGACGCAGGGCCCGCTCGAGCGTCTGGTCGAGCGCGCCCTTGGCCTTTTCGTACTCTTGCTGCGAGATACGACCCTGCTTGTGTTCGAGCTCCAATTGAAAAATCTCTTCTTTCAAGGCGTCTAAAAGAACGGAAGGCTGGCCCGCCGGTTTCGCCTTGTTGGACGTCGCCGGCCGCTCGACTTTTAACGGTGCCAGCTCGGCTGTCGCCCTGGCCCTTGAGCCACCTACGATGTAGAAGGCCCCCGCCGTAAGCACAATCGCGAACCCGCCCAGAATGTACCAACGATACCTCTCGAGCGGATCAGGAGCGTCGATGGGCGGTCCGATCCCGCCACCGGGGCGCGAGTCGCGCGGCGCCACGGCACTTTCACCCGGTTGCGCCTCGCCGCCGCCCTGATTATCCGCGCTCTCGTTGAGCTGTGCGGCTCCCGAGATCGAGAAGTCGACTGGCTGCCCCACGGTTGTATTGGAAACGACTTCGACCCTGGTGTCGGGTTGCTTTGGGTCCGCGACGGCCTCGAATGAGGCTTTGGGACCGGGGGTGAAGTGCATGGCTTTGGGCAGCATCACCACGAAATGTTGCGCTCCATAGAGGGGCTGGGGATGAATGCTCGCTTGGCCGCTGTAGGGCACGCGGAATGCGACCTGCAGCTCGGTTTCTCCCGGCCGCAGGGGAAACACGAATGCATATCGATTCTTCTCTTTCTGGGGCACCGGAGAGGAGTTGACCGGCTGACCTCCGGCGGTCATAGCCATCGCCTGGACCACTTCCGCGCCTTCGGGAAGATAGAACTCGAAGTTCTGATCGTTCATCTGGGTACGAGGCGGGTTGGACTTATTGTCGACGGCGAACAGGCGGATGCCTTCGAGATCGTTGCCGCGCACTTGCAGCCGCATGACATCTGCCGTAACCGAAATTCCCGCGACCTTCGGCGAGGCGTCGTAGACTTCAACCTCTACCGAAGTGGTCCCCGGAGGGGCCATGCGGTGATAGGTCACTCCCTGGTGAATCGTCCGGATCAGGTGAGGAGCTGTGGCGTCATCGAGCTTGAGCGTGAAGCGGCCGCTCGCATTGGTTTTTGCCCGGTCGGCCTCCTGCATGCCCTGGGAGAGGCTGAGCAAAACCACGTCATCGCCGGCTGCCGGCTTGTTGGTCGTTCGGTTGGTGACGGTTCCCGTGAGGGTAGTCTGGGCGGAAGTAAGGCTGACTGGCAACCCGAACCAGAGAAAAAGAATGACCAGGATTGCAGGGCGGTTCGATCCCCAGCGGAGTCGCGGCGATTTCAACTTCGTGCTCCTTTTTTATGGCCGACGGCACCTGTCTCGGCCGCCTCTTCGAGGCGTGCGATTTCCGCCAGCACGGCCGCTGCTTCTTCTTCGAGCGAATTCTTCATGGCACGGTAGTCCGCTTCGGGAAACTTCCCGGCGCTGTACTCAAAATTCAAATCGCGCAGGTTCTCGTAGACAACGTCTCTACGTTCGCGCAAGAAGGATACGCGTGTCTTTTGCTCTCCCAGATACAGATTCGCCGGAAGATAGAACACGTAGACTACAACAGCGAAGCTAATCAATAAGCAGGCGAGCATCACAACCGTCATGCTTCGGTTTCCTTCCTCACCTGCTCGCGAAAATGCTCGAGCTCGGCCCCATGAACCGCAACCGGAAGGTCGGCCGGCCGGAGCAGCGGTCGGGAGCGCCAGACATGGGCCATGTAGCCGACCCACAGAAGACCAAGCGCCAAGGCCACATAGGGCGCAACCCAGGCCACCCAATCAAAACCGCTCTTGGTGGGAGCCGCTAACACCGTCGGACCATATTTCTGTACGAAGGCCTGCAGTGTCAGATCGTCGCTGTCTCCGCGATCGACGGCAGCTACCAGCTCGCCGCGCATGCGCTCCGAATAAGCGCAACCAACGTGGTTGCATTCGAGCAGGATCTGGCGACAGCCGCAAGCACACATGAGCTTATGCCCCAGGTCCCGGAAACGGGCGGACTCGTCGCCTGCTCCCATGAGCACTACCACGGCCGCCAGCAAGAGCGCCGCTTGCAGCAAGCCTTTTCGGAAGGCGGGACGACGATGGATGACAGGAGGCACTTCTAGTCGCCGACTCCCACAGGTTCGGCCTGGATGTACGCCGGGGCAGTGACGCGCGCCGGCATCGCATTGGGTACGAGCGCGAGCAACGTCCCTGCGATCATGATCCAGACTCCAACCCAAATCCACATGACGAGCGGGTTAAGATGCGCCTTGAGGATGGGACGGCCGGTGTCCTGATTCAGGCCCTCATAAACCAGGTAGAGGTCCGATCCGACGGTGGAGCGGACTCGCGGAATCGTGGAGGTCTGCTGGCTGGCCTTGTAGAAGCGGCGCTCCGGATACATGGTGTCAATGTGCTTCCCGTGCTTGAGCACGTCGATGACTGCCCACTCGCTGCTGTAATTGGGATTGTCATCCTGGGTGTAGGACTGGCACACCAGCGTGTACGGACCGATGCTCATCCGGTCGCCGTACCCCATTTCCTTTTCCGTATCTCGATTGAAGACGGAACCGGCGAATCCGATCATGATGACGATGACCCCGAAATGAACGACATAGCCTCCGTAGCGCCGGGTGTTACGGCGAGCCAGCTGGCCGATCGAGGCCAGCAGGTTTTGGCCGGTGTGCCGGGCAATCACCCGGCCCCCGCGCACGAACTCCGAAATCACGGTCAGGGCGACCAGGACCGACAGCATGATGGTCACCAGCGAATAGAAATAGGAAGTGTCCTGCCACGGACGCATCCCGAGCGCGATGAGCAGCACACCCGTCGCCAGGGCCCCCAGCGCCGGCCACAAGAAGTTGCGTTTCAGGCTTTCGAGGGAAGTCCTGCGCCAGGCCAGCAGCGGACCGACCGCCGTAAGCAACAGAAGCAGCAAGGCTACGGGAACGTTGACCCGATTAAAAAATGGCGGGCCGACGGTAACTTTGTTGCCTTGTACCCACTCCGAGAGCACGGGAAACAACGTTCCCCAGAGCACGGTGAAACAAGCCACGACGAAGAGCAGATTGTTGAACAGGAAGCTCGACTCCCGCGAGACGAGCGACTCCAATTTGTGTTCGCTGCGCAAATGCGAGCGGTTCTTGGCATAGAAGAAAGCACAAGTGACAAAGATTACGACCAGGAAGGCAACAAACCAGTCACCGATCGAAGACTGCGCAAAGGCGTGCACCGAGCTGACTACGCCGCTGCGGGTAAGGAAAGTGCCAAAGATCGAGAGCATGAAGGTCGCGAAAATCAGCCACATGTTCCAAGTCTTGAGCATGCCGCGCTTTTCCTGCATCATGACCGAGTGCAGAAACGCGGTACCGGTCAACCACGGCATGAGAGAGGCGTTCTCCACCGGGTCCCACCCCCAGTAACCACCCCAGCCAAGCACGGAATAAGCCCAGTGCGCGCCGAGAAAAATCCCGCACGTCAGGAATCCCCACGTCACCATCGTCCAGCGGCGCGTGATGTGGATCCATTTTTCTCCCGGGTAGCGCATGATCAGCGCCGCTAAAGCAAAGGAGAACGGAACAGTGAATCCCACGTAGCCGAGATACAGCATGGGAGGATGAATCACCATCTCGGGATACTGCAACAGGGGATTAAGCCCGTTGCCATCGGCGGGCAGAGACCCTTCCATGATGGCAAAGGGATGGGCTGCGAAGTTCAGCAGCAGCAAAAAGAACACCTGGACGGCTGCCATCAGGACCGAGGCATAGGCAAATAACCGGGGGTCGGTCTTGTAGCGCAATCGAAGGACCAGACCGTAGGCGGAGAGCAAGAGAGACCAGAATAAGAGCGAGCCCTCCTGCCCTGACCATAAAGTGGCGAACTTGTAGGGCACGGGCAGGTCGCGGTTGCTGTGATGGAAGATATAGGCGATCGAAAAATCATTCTGGAATGCAGCGACGACCAGCACGAGGGCGGCAAGAAAGACTGCCGCGAAACTGGCAATTCCAGCTCGTCGGGCTGTCTCGCTCAGGCGAGCTGCGCCCGCAGTTTGGCGGCCGAGCGCCAGAGCCCCGGCCAGGAGGCAGTACGCGGACAAAGCCAGCGCGATCAGGAGGGCAAAACTGCCTATCTGTGACATGGGGAGACCCTGGAGTATTTTTCCAGAAACAGAGAGGCCAAGCAACCGGAAAGCCGAGACCAGGAGGCCTTAAGGCCAAACAAAAAAGGACGCGTGGCCACAGGAAAAGCTCCCCGCGGCGCAGTCAAGAACTTGCCAACCTCGAGCGAATCTCGAAATCCAACGTAAAGTTAAGTCTGTCTATGACTTACGCGAATTGCTCTTCGTTGCGGGCCTGAATTTCACGCTCTGCCTGCTTCCAGTCCTCCTCCTCAGTACCGGGGAGTCGCCCCCGCTCCTCCCAGATTTCGTAGGCTCGCAGACGAATCTGTTCCTCCAGATCAATCGGGGTAGGGGTAGTCGCTCCGACTTTCTTGCGAATTGACGGCACAGAGGTCGCTTCCGACATGGAGATTACTTGCTTGCTGGATGGGGTACCGTTACGGGGGTTTTTTGCTCTTGCCATTGCTACGTCACTCCTTACAGATACAGTCCGTGAGAGAACTGAACTGATATGACTTCCCGGATACAGAAAGGAACCGGAGCTCAATTTGCACCAGTTCTCTGTGTAGTAGCTATTCATGATAAACCCGGCGCCTGTGAATGTGGGCGAAAAGTGACAAAAAAGTCAACTTCCCGCGGGCAGACTCGCTGACTAGCCTCTCCCAGCACTCGAACCGGGACCAAACTGGCCGGTTCCCGGTACCTTATTCATTCTTCAACCCACTCGCTGCCGCAGCTGTAACACTTCCAATTGGCTTTGGGAATCGGGATAGGAAACGACAGCAGCAACCACAGACCATAGGTCCAGGGGCGATTCATCTTCTCAAAGCCAATGTCCAGGGAGCCGCAACGCGGGCAACGCGGCTGGATAAAGGGCTCTCCCAGCGCTTCGTCGCCGAATTCTGGAGGGATAGGCTCGTTCAATACGCCACGAGCCGACTCGAGATCGTCCTGCCGGACCTGGAGACGGATGCCGCCGATGGCGTTTGAGAGCAACCAGTCCATGCGGACAAGATTGTCGTCGGCGAGCAGCGAGTCGATACCGGCCGACTCTAGCTTGCCTTGCGCCAGCAAGGCTTCCGGCACGTCGCGGAAGTGCGCGAGCGTGACCAGCACCCAAGTGACCCCACGAAACCGCAAGCGCTGCCTCGGCGGTCGAAGGCAATCCCGCGAACCGAGGTTAGAAGGTAATCTTGCCTACAAATTGCACTCCCCGCGGACCGCCGCCTCCGAGAAATGGGTTGCCGATGCCGACATCCCCGGTTGCAGTCAGGGCCAGATTGCCGATGCCGCGCCCGGTCGAGTCGATTCCATTGGTCGCAGGATCGGAGATGAAACCCGGCAAGATCGGATTGGCGAAGTTGGGGTGATTGACAAAATTGAAGAACTCCGCCCGGAGTTGAAGAATCACCCGCTCGGTAATTGGGGTGTTCTTGAACACCGAGAAGTTCCACTCCTTGAAGCTCGGCGCGCGCAGAGCATCTCGCCCCAGGTCCCCGAAGTGACGGCTCCCGGTCAAGCAGTTGCTCTCGTCGGATGTCCCGTCGTTGGTGGTGTTGCCAAAAGTGCAGGGCACCTTAAACGAGGTGAGGTTGATAAAGTTGTTGGGGACACTTCCGTACTGGACTGGCCCCACGATGTCCGGGCGGTCGAAGCCTTCGCCGCTCCCGGAGTAGTCGCCTTCAAAATTGTAGTTGAAGCTGAAGGGCTGACCATCCTGTAGGGTGAGGACGCTATCGACGCCCCATCCGTCCTTCAGCTTCGCAAGACTTCCGCCACGGTGGGGAAATTCGTAGCTGAGGTTCCAACTAAAGCGGCGACGAATGTCGAAGTTCGAGTTGGCACGCTCTGCCCGGGTGTTATAGCTGTTGTTCGGCTGCGAGGCGTTAGGAATGAAATCCTCGAGGTCGCTGGCATTGTCGATCGAATGCGACCAGACAAAGTTGGCCTGCGAGGTCAACCCATGCCAACCGTTCACCCGCAGGCTGGCTTGCAGGGAGTTGTAATTCGAGTTCGCCGTCGCTTCCTCCTGATTGACGTAAAAGAAGTTAGGAAAGACGGTGCGCGAAATCCCGTAACCCACAACGGGGCAGTTCGGAAACACGTAGGGCGCGACGCATTGCGCTTGGTCGCCGGCGGTGATTTGCTGCTGGGTGGGCTGATTGATGTCGCGGAAGCGGAACAACTTCGTGCCCCGGGAGCCGACGTAACCTAGCTCTAAAACCATCTTGCTTGCCAACTGTTGCTGCACATTCAGATTAAAGTTCTGTACATAAGGGGTGCGGATATTTGGGTTCGTGCCGAAGAAGTCACCGAGTGGAGAAGGGCTGGCGTAAACCGGGCCGGTGCCCAAAACGTTGCCCGTTGCTCCTTCCGAAAAAATCGCGGCTGGCCCGACCCCGGCATAGGCTGGCCCGGGACAGAAGGCACAGTTAAAGGGGGCGTGACCGACGAAGATGTCCTGCGAAAAGGCATCGTAGAACAAGCCCCATCCCGCCCGAATCACCGTGCGGCCCTTTCCCGTGAGATCGTAGGCGAGACCGATGCGGGGTGCGAAATTGTTGTAGTCGGGGTTGTATAGGCTGCCGGGACCGCCGGGGCTGCCGACCTGTAGCTCCGTACCGCCATTCGCCGGAGACATCTGATAAAAGAGATTGTTCTCCTCGTGTACCACTCCGAAGTAATCCCAGCGTAATCCGTAGTTGAGGGTCAGCCGCGGTGTGGCGCGAAATTCATCCTGAAAGTAGAGGCTGGAATTGTTCTCCGCAGTGTGGCGCAAAGTATCGCCCAGGGAGATGGACCCCTCGGTGTTGGGTACCCCTTGAAGGAACGTGGCCAGGGTATCGAAGTCGAGGTTGCCGCGGAAGCTATTGTTCTGGATAAGCCTGATGGTCGTTCGGCGAAACTCATAACCGAATTTCATATCGTGCCGGCCCGTCTTCCACGAATAGTTGTCGATGAAATGCCAGTTCTGATCGACACGCTGCCGTGGAATCGACTTTGTCGCCCCAATTTGCGAAAAGCCTGTAACGCTCGTCGCCGGCAGACCGTAGTTAAAGGGATCGGTGACACCCGTATCCAGGCCGATGGAACTGGGGTTGAAGTTCGAGTCTTGCGGAAAGAAGCCTTCGGCGAACCTGTTCCAGCCCAAACGGGCCTCGTTGACCTGGGATGCGGTCACACTCTTGACGTAGGAGATCGAAACCAGCTGGACACGGGTGGGAGTTACGGTGTTAAAGCCCGGCAATATGCCGGCCGCGAGTTGCGCAAAAGGAAAGCTCTGTGTGCTGTTTCCGAAGTAGTAGCGGCCGGTGAGCAAACCTGAGGCAAAGTTCTGATCAACCTTGGCAATTAGACTGTCGACACTATTGCTGAAGAGGGTGGCTGTCGAGAGGTTAGGACCGTTGGGGCAACCGGTATCGAATGGGCTGCTGGGACCTAGGCTCAGGATTTGGCTTGGCGTTGGTCTGGCACCGGGAATGTTCGGAGCAGGCCAGGGATCGCGGTCCAGCAAAGCCTGCGAGACCTTATTCGCCGGCCCGTTGACCGCCTCATCCGCCGCAATCTGAAGCGGGTCTGGTACACAGCTTAATCCGCCCTGGGCTCCGGTCTCGCGCTGGCCCTCGTAATCGAAATAGAAGAACGTGTGGTCTTTGACAATCGGCCCTCCGAGCGAGCCACCGAACTGATTGTTGTGAAACGGATTCTTGCCGCCGACGGAGTTGAAGTAGTTGCGTGCACCCACCTGACCACTGCGCCAGTATTCCAGAGCCGATCCGTGCCAGGCATTGGTGCCGCTCTTGGTCACGATGTCGATCACGGCGCCGCTGTTCCGCCCGTATTCCGCCTGGTAGTTCGAGATCGCCTTTAACTCGGCCACGGCGTCGAGTGGCAGAATGGTCGCCGGATCGCCAAACACCCCCGCTTCGTTGATGGCCGGATCGTTGCGAAAGCCGTCGTTCATGTCGGTTCCGTCCAGCAGAAAATTGTTCGACCGGCCACGCGAACCATTCATGGAAAAGGTTCCGTAGGAACCGGGAGAATCCGTGATCTGGTCCGGCGATCCGGACACGCCGGGATTCAGGTAGATCAGTTTCTGATAGTCGCGCCCGTTGACCGGAAGAGAGTCGATCGTGTCCGCAGTCAGAGTACCGCCGATCTCAGTGGATGTCGTTTCCACCTGAGACAAGAGCTCGCCCGAGACTTCCACCTTGGTTGCCACCTGGCCCGGCTTCATCACGGCGTCAACGCGGCGCTCGCTCGAGACATCGACCACAACGCCGACGGTTACGAAGGTCTGAAAGCCGCTCATCGTGACCGTGACCGTGTAAGTTCCGATCGGCAGCTCGGGCAGCGCATAGCTACCGTTGGCGCTGGTTTCGCCGGTGCGCTCGAGTCCCGTGCCCACGTTTTTGACGGTTACCTTGGCCCCACCCAGGACGGCGCCAGAGAGATCGGTCACCGTGCCGAGAATCGTACCGCGGAAGGTTTGTGCCTGAAGGCTGACAGCCGCTAGAAACACAATCGCGAGCCCAATGCGCGCTTTCATAGGATCTCCCTTTCTGCGACTCAACTTAAGGAGTGAGGTCGGATGCCGCGAGCCAAATGGTTCAGACTTGTACTCGAAAAAGGCACAATCGCATGCTGACGAAGATGCAGGTCCCGATCGGACAGCAAACAGTATCGAAACCCGATCGCAAGAGTCAACCATGGATGTTCGAAGGCAGCGAGCGAATCGGACACATCACGGCTTGGGCGATGCGTCTGAGATAGCCGCTAAATATTGTTGGAGTTTGCCGCGGTCTTCGGCGGTGATGCCCGTAAACTGGATGCCATTCCCCACTTGCACGTCACAGGTTACGACAACCCCATCGACATTCAGCTTGGCATCGTTGATCCACAGCACCAGTTTAAGCTTGGTGCCCACCGGCAGCGTGAACATTATCTCGAGGTAACAACCGCCGAGACTGAGGTCCGCGGTCTTGGCCCGAAGCGGGCTGGTATGTCCCTGCAAATGCAACTCTACCTCGACCGCGGTTTTTGTTCGCTCATACCGCCTGCGCTGCTTGCGGGGCTCTGAGGAACTGCCAGGCTCGGTAGAACTCATGGCTGATCTCCCTCTGCGTCGAAACTGGCTGCAACCCGAACGACAGTCGACCACTGCCGAGTGCACCCTCAAGATTCTACTGCTAGGGAACAAGTCCTTCCCTGCCCGAGCCTAGGCATTTCTGGCGGCCTTTGGCCGTGGCGTCGACCGCCGCTGACAATCCATGCCTCCGGCGCCGGCTGTGGATCCCAGCCAGCGATCGATAGGAATTGACGTTTCTCGCTCGACGACCTACCATTCCCGCCCATGGCCGCATACCCCGCTCGCAGATCCGACCGCCTGGCCTTACAACGTCGTCCGCAAGCCTAAGGGGACTGGGGGCAGTGGTTTTGAGACGGTCAGCCCGGACTTCAGGCTGGGTGTGCCGCCGTCATTTCTTACCATAAGGAGGCGATCCGTCATGTCCGCCCAACCACAACCGATGAGGGGGGAGAATTCGTCGATTGTCATTCGCCGGGCTACCCCCGCCGATGCCGAAGCGTGCGGAAAAATCTGTTTCAAGGCCTTCAAGACACTTGCCGATCAGCACAACTTCCCTGCGGACTTTCCCGGTGCCGAGATGGCTATCGATGTGCTCTCGATGATGTTTTCGCATCCCTCGTTTTTCACGATCGTGGCGGAACAGAGCGGAAAGATCATCGGAAGCAACTGCCTGGACGAGAGAACCCCGATTGCTGGTGTTGGCCCGGTCACGATTGATCCCGGCACCCAAAACCGCAGCGTGGGCCGTCAACTGATGCAAGCCGCCCTGACGCGCGCCGCGCAGAGGAAATTCGCAGGCGTCCGTCTGGTGCAGGCGGCCTACCACAGTCGTTCCCTCTCGCTTTACGCGAAGCTGGGTTTCGTGGTGCGCGAACCGCTGGCCTGCATGCAGGGCCCAACCCTTCGTAAAACGCCGCCGGGCTATCGAGTTCGCCCGGCGCAAGCGACCGACCTTGCGGCCTGCAACGAGCTTTGTGTTCGAGTCCACGGGCACGACCGCGGAGGCGAACTTAGCGATGCGCTGGGGCAAGGAACCGCCGTGGTCGCCGAATCGGAAGGGCGGATCAAAGCCTACGCTTCTTCGATCGCCTTCTTCGGACACGCAGTTGGCGAGGCCAACGAAGACTTGCAGGCATTGCTTGCTGCCGCCAAGGAGTTGCAAGGACCAGGAATTCTCGTCCCGACTCGCAATGCCGGACTCTTCCGCTGGTGCCTTGAGAATGGACTGCGTGTGGTCCAGCCAATGACATTGATGACGATGGGCCTGTACAACGAACCCGCAGGTGCATACTTGCCTTCGATTCTGTTTTAGGGCACGTAAGCCAGGGCTGAGACATCTCCCCAAGCTGCGGCTCTGGCACAAATCGACAGTGCCGGTTACTATTGATGTGCTTCTTTCGCATGCTTCTGTGCGGCGTTCCCTGCGAAACCTGGCAACATCTCCTCACTTTTTTGGGGGAGTTGCTATATTTATCCGCTCTTAGCGGCAGGAGATTTCGTACATCGTTAGCAGCACGGGCGGGCTTCAAGCTCTACTCAAGAGTATCCGCCAAGCGTAAGGCTTAACCCCTGGGGGACTGCCGTGGAAGGATCAACCATTCGAGTTCTCGTGGTGGATGATTATGAACTTTGGCGTCGTTCCACGCGGTTGATGCTCGAAGAACATTCACGATTGAGAGTTGTCGGTGAAGTGTCGGACGGACTAGAAGCAGTCCGGAAAGCCCGGGACCTGGTCCTGCTCGACATAGGACTTCCAAAGCCTGAACGGAATCGAAGTTGCCCGGCAGATACGGAAGCTGTCGCCGCAATCGAAAATACTGTTCGTCAGCCAGGAATCTTCTCCCGAAGTGGTCGAAGAAGCCCTCGGCACCGGGGAAGGCTACGTTGTAAAGCGGGATGCCGGACGCGAGTTGCTGGCCGCCGTGACCGCCGTCGTTCGGGGCGAACGGTTTGTGGGCAACCGATTCATTAGTCATGGTTTTCTGGAAAGGCCCGAGAACCGAGCGCCGGACGGGGTCCGAAGCAAGGGAGTTTCCGCCTCGGTCCAGCAGGACAAGGACAACGTCTATCGCCATGAGGTGGTCTTTTATTCCGATGATCGATATTTCCTGGATAGTCTGGCGCAGTTCGTAGAGCCGGCTCTCAAAGCCGGAAATGCAGCGATCGTGGTGGCGAACCAGTCCCACAGGAATAGCGTGCTATCGAGATTACAAGCCAAGGGCATGGACATCGCCGCGGCTGCGGAACAGGGCAGATATACCGCGCTCGATTCCGCGGACGCGGTCGCAACCTTGATGGTTCCAGCACCAGGGGGAACCGCCTCGGCAGGCACGCCTGATCCAGCTCGTCTCTTGCGAGGCTTCGGTGACCTTCTTCTGGCCGCGGCAAAGACCGCGAAGGGGAAGCATCCCCGGGTGGTTGCTTGTGGACAGATCGCGCCTCTGCTGTGGGCGCAAGGTAACGCGGAAGCGGCGATTCAAGTCGAACAACACACCACCAGTCTAGTCGAGACCCACGGTGCTCATATTCTGTGCGGATATCCCCTCGATAGCTTTCAGAGCGACATCGGCGGTAGCATGTTCGAGCGAATCTGTGCTGAGCACTCCGCTGTCTATATCCGGTGAGAACTTCTCATCCCACAAACCATCGCCACAGAGCCGACGGTATAGAACTTCATAATCCCACTGCCAGCCGAAAGCAGAAACAGGTGGCGTCGGAGCCGGGACTAGCAAAAATTGACAGTGCCACTCGCAGGAGTCGTGGCCTTACACATGAATAGACACATTCGCCCAAAGGAATGCCCGCAAGGGTGAAACAGGGCGTGAACCTCAACCGCAACATTCATCCGCGTTTCTGAAGGAGGAACCGACCATGTTTCTTTCCGCCGAACAACGTGAACAGGTAGCCGCTGAACTGAAGAGATTCGCGGCCGATTTGAATCTCTCGGAGGACCAGAAGCAGAGATTGCACTACTTCCTGACCGACGCCTACCAGAAGGTGCAAGAATATCGGGAGCAGAATCCCAACGCCCCCAAGGAAGATCTGATCCGCCGGGTGGCAGAGAATCGCACCGACATCCGCGAGCGTCTAGTGAGTTTCCTGACACCCGAGCAACTCTCGAAGTGGGACTCGGAGGTAGCCAAGGCCAAGGAATTCCTGGGCCAGAAACTCGCCGCTTAGCCGGGCAACGTCGGCATTTTCTAGGCTTCCTCTGGTCGGGAACCGGCGGCTGCCTGGATCCGAAAGGGCGACTCGCCAACGGTCTAGGCCGCCGCCGTGTCTAAAACCGGATGGGGTAGAGCTGCAGCAAAAAAGCGCCCAATTTTTGGCCCAACCGTGGGTTGGTGAGTACAATCGAGCCGTTACGGTCCCAGCGAGAGGCGCCTATTCAATTGAGAGAGACTGGCAACCGGGAAACTACGACTTACGAAGAAGTGGGTGTTCCCCCGGCAGCATTCCGGGCAGGATGGACATTGTCTAAGTAAAGCCCCATTTCTGGTCAGGAGCAGGTTTGTGCGGTGGCTCGCAGTTTATCCTGCCGCCCGTTGAACGGCAGGTTCTGACCTCACGGGTAGGCGAACGTGGATGGTGGTGCCACCCATCGGCTTGGATCGAATCATGATCGTTCCGTTCAACACCCGCACGCGCTCCTGCATGCTCGTGAGACCGAGACCTCGGCCTTTCAAGGCCACGTTGAGGTCGAACCCTTTGCCTAAGTCGCTGACGATGAGTTGAATCTCCTCGGTGGTTCCGCGTAACTGGACATCGACGTGTTTTACCCCGCTGTGTTTGGCGGCGTTCTGTAGAGCTTCCTGCAGAACGCGGCTGAGGCAAAGGGAGGTGTCCGACGACAACGGGCCGGGCAATTCTTGGCCCCTGAAGTCGATCTCCATTCTGTGGTGCTCGGCGAACTCATGGCACAGGCTCTTCATGGCTGCCACTAGACCCAAAAGTTCCAGTTTCGGAGCATGCAATGCGTGGGACATGGTTTGGACATCGGTCGATAGCTCCATGGTTTGGGTCTGCAGCTCACGCATGCGTCGCAGGATGTCAGGGGGCAGGGCGGGAGCATGCTGTCGGATCTGATCGAATCCAACCGCCACCAGGGCAAGGCGCTGGCCGATATCGTCGTGAAGCTCTCGGGCGATGCGTTGGCGTTCTTGCTCCTGCGCTTCAATC
>Ga0187778_10001229_pt1 | contig 17978 bp, 16 predicted proteins | sample 1015_Q2_SP5_20_M_FD_132418 | JGI IMG/M metagenome (GOLD analysis project Ga0187778, IMG submission 132418) | Tropical peat soil microbial communities from peatlands in Department of Meta, Colombia - 1015_Q2_SP5_20_MG | ecosystem: Environmental > Terrestrial > Soil > Wetlands > Peat | place...
CGGGACAGGTTTCGGCTGGTCTGGCACACTCGAATGCAAGTAAGCGAGAGTACCCAGAATCCCGATCAACGCCAGAACCCCGAGCGATTTGGCCTTTCCTTGTGGCTGCATATTCTCTCCTTCTGCACTCACCTAATCACGCGACAATTCCCGGCGAACCGGGTCACCGCCCAGGCCTGCACTCACCCCCGAGGCGGGTCTCCCGCGTGCATCGATTTTCCAGAACGGAATGCTATGAAGGGCCGGATCCTTGGCTTAACAAGGAAAAGGAAGAAGAGATTTTCAGCTGACTCACGGGCAGCTGAAAAATCGTAAGGTTGCGGCCAAAAGAATAGATCTTGAGGTTATGGAATTCCGGATACCGAGTCTGGAGCTCGTGTGCCAGAGAGTCTTCCCAAAGCCATCCCTCTTGCAGCACCCAGACCGAATCACCACGATTCAGGCCATAGGCGCGTACCACCTGCTCCCAGCTGGGGAAAAAATTCTCCGCCGTGAAGGTGAATACCCTGCCGTCGGTGGCGGCGATCCGGTAGCCTCCGCAGCGTAAGGACTTCAATCCTTCGCTCCACTCGTTGATGAAAAACGGCTGCTGCCGGCAAAGATAATGTCCCAACAAAAGGCTGGTCTGATTATCCGTCACCAGGAGATCGTTCGCGGGGATGTGCTCGCGCACGAACGCCATGGCCTGATCCATGTGAGACTTCTTCTGATCCGTGCGCGCGATGTAGGGCAGGCGATGCGACGGGAACAGGTTGCAGAGGGCAAGGATCAGCCCCGCCAGGGCAATGCCCCAGCTCGGGTGGCGACCGGCCCACCGGTCGACCGCAACGCTGATCCCGGTGATGGCAAATATGGCAAGAAATATCGAGTGCCGCGTCCCGCCGTAGGGATATAGGTTCAGAAGTGCGGCGGCGCAATTCACCAGGAATGGCAACCCTAACAGGACGGCGAGCTGACGTCCTGAGACCGGCATTGAACCCGGTCTGGCCGCTTTCCAAACCAAAACCGCGCCCACGAGGAATAGCAGGAATAGCAGGTCGCCAATCACTGCCTGGCCCAGCACATATTGAAAGACGGAGACGCTTCTCGTGAACACAAACAGCAGGATATGGTGCCGTTGGGGATCGAAGTAGGAATTGTGCAGGTAGGTATCGCCCATCCAGCCATGCAGAGCATTGCGCCCGAACTGAGAGAGGTAGGTGAGGTAAAGAACCGAACCCAACAGCAGCTCGCCGATCTCGCCTGCTATCCAAACTCGAAACACGCCCGGCGCGCGAGGTTGTTGCCACATTCTTACCAGCGAGTACACGGCAAGCGCAGCCGCCAGCAAAACGGCAGAGTAGTGAGAGAGCGTTGCCAGCCACAGGCACAGGGAGGAGTACGCCATTTTTGCGGCGGAATTTTCCGCCAGAGCCTGCTCCAGCAGGTACATGCTCGATATCGCAAAAACCAGCAACAAGGCGTACTGTCGCACTTCGGCCGATAAAGCGATCATGGGCGGAAGAAAGCTTGCGAAACTCAAGCCGATCAACCCGGTCTCGGTCCCGAACAGCTCCGACAGCCAACGGAAAAAGATCCAGCCGAAAGCGCTGCCAGCAATGACGGAAGGTAAGCGCAGGATGATCTCGCTCGAACCGAACATCCGCCAAACGTGAAGCACAAAGATCAGCAGGGGCGGATGGGAAAGCGTGAGACTGGCGCGGAAGGTCAGTTTCCACGAATCCTGATTGGCCGCCATGAAGTGGAGCGCCTCGTCGGCATTCAGGAATGTTGCGGCCGCCAACTTGACACGCACGGCAAGACCAGCGAGAACCAGCAACCCGGCCAGGAAGCGCGGGTCGAACGGCATCTCCCGGGAAAGCCAACTCCTCTCCATCCCTGGCTGCTTTGTGGACGGGATCATGTCGGAGGATGGTAGAGAGTTCAAGATGGTTAGGCTACCGCCAAGGTCCGCCAAGCGCGGTAATCCCTAAGGATCTTCTCGAGGGGAGCCGAGACTCCCGATCACGATTCGACTTTCCGCAGCTGGAACTTTCGCGTTGCCCTGCGGTCGGTGTAGCTGGCTTGCACGAGGACCATGGAGTCGGGCAGAGCCGACTCCTCCACATCAATTCTCATTTCGGCCTCGCCGTTCGGACCAGTGGTCACTTGGGTATAAAACGGATCTGCCCCGGGACGAGCAAAGCGCAGGATCAGACGGGCACCTTCGATGGCGGCGCCGCCCTCGGTGACCCGCAGTCGCATTTGCAAATGTCCTCCCGAGTGTACCGACCCAGCGTTCAGCCACTCGACATCCATCTCCTTGATGGCGGCCAGTAACTCCGGAGTGTCCCGCTTGTCGAACACCGTGTCCAGTCGTCCGTCCCGGATGGCGTCGAGCACCAACCGGTGCTGATCGCGCAACATATGTTCCTTGCGCTGATCGGTGAAGTCGCTCTCGGCCGCCTTATCGGCGTAGGAGGTGGCGCGTTTGCCAATGCAATGCCCGCGAACGAAAACCTGCGTTTGCAGCAGGCGTTCGTTCTCGCGCGCCTCGCTTTGCACGTGGTAGACGGTATCTGCGTGCTTAATGTCCGTGTTAAAGCCGAAAATCATGCGATTCTCACGTCAAGGTTCCGTCAGACTAGCTATCCTCGATGAGCTACGCGGGCGCGAGTCGCTTGACACTGTGTCGCCACGAAATCTAACCTAGATAGTTTAGTCAGTGCTTGGCAGCGAATTATATCTAGCTCCCCTATGCCCGACAATTACTTCGCCCAATACCTCCCGTTGCTGATCCAGTTCATGGTAGCAGGAGCTCTCGCCGGTTGCCTGGTATGGATGTCCTCGCGAATCGGTTTTCGGCGACCGAGCCGAGCCAAACTTTCCCCCTATGAGTGCGGCATGGTTCCCGTAGGCGACGCCCGAAGCCGCTTCTCGGTGAAATTCTACCTGGTCGCCATGCTCTTCATCTTATTCGACGTGGAAGCGGTGTTTCTCTATCCCTGGGCGGTGATTCTCCGTCGCCTGAAGATGTTCGGTTTTTGGGAGATGCTGGTGTACATCGCCATCGTCTTGGTTGGGTTCTTTTACGTCTGGAAGAAAGGTGTGCTTGATTGGGGTCCAACCTCATCCGCGAGAGGCGAGGTTTAAGTGTCCCTTAAGCCGGCCATCACGGATCTCGAGCAACTGAAGGAACATCCTGCCGTCGCCTGCTTAGAACGAGGTCTTCCGGGTTCGATCGAAGCCGCAAAATTCGAGCATGATGAGATGAGCCTCTACATCGAGCGTTCCTCGATTCGCGAGGCTTGTGCCTTGCTGCGGGATCACCCCTCCTGCCCGTTCAATTTCCTTTCCGATGTGACCTGTGTAGACTGGTATCCTGCGGAGCCCCGCTTCGAGGTCATCTACCACCTGCTCTCGATCCGCCAAAAAGAGCGGGTGCGGTTGAAGGTGCGACTTGGGGACGACGCACCCTCGCTCGATTCCGTGACCCCCATCTGGCCAGCAGCCAACTATTTCGAGCGGGAAGTCTATGACCTGTTCGGGATCCGGTTCCTTGGCCACCCCTATTTGAGGCGCATCCAGATGCCCGACGATTGGGAAGGCCACCCGCTGCGCAAGGACTACCCGGTGGAGGGCTATCGTTAGCGTTCGCCATGCCGCAGCTTACCGCCACCCCTGTCTTCGATGCCGGTCAGGACCGCACCATGATCCTGAACATGGGGCCGCAGCATCCGTCGACCCACGGTGTGCTGCGGGTCATGCTGGAGATCGATGGCGAGACCGTGGTGCGCATCATGCCCGACATCGGCTATCTGCACACCGGAATCGAGAAAACCTGCGAAGCCAAGTTTTATCAGCAGGTCGTACCGCTCACCGATCGCATCGATTACCTGTGTCCGCTCACCAATAACCTTTGTTACTGTCTGGCGGTCGAGAAGTTGCTGGCTCTAGAGATTCCGCCCAAAGCTCAATGGCTGCGCGTCCTGCTCAACGAATTGACCCGCATCAACTCCCACCTGGTCTGGCTGGGTACGCATGCGCTCGACATTGGTGCCATGACCGTCTTTCTCTATTGCTTTCGCGAGCGCGAAGACGTCTTGCGTCTGTTTGAAGCGGTCAGTGGCCAACGCATGATGACCTCGTATTTCAGAATCGGGGGGCTGGCCCTGGAGCCGCCGATGGACTTCCTGGATCGGGTGCGCGACTTCGTCCGCCGCTTCCCGGCCAGAGTCGATGAATACGAAAATCTGCTGACGGCCAATCCCATCTGGGAGATGCGAACCAAGGGTGTGGCCCGTATCACTCCCGAGGATGCCGTGGCTCTCGGGGCCAGCGGGCCCACCCTGCGTGCCAGTGGCGTCGATTTCGATCTGCGCCGCGACATGCCCTACTCGAGTTACGACAAGTTCAACTTCGATGTCCCTGTGGCCCAGGAAGGGGACGTGTTTGCGCGTTACCTCTGTCGGGTTCGAGAGCTGCGGGAATCGAACAAGATCGTCGAGCAGGCGCTCGCAGGAATGCCGGAAGGGCCGATCAAGGCCGAGGCTCCCAAGGTCGTGCTCCCCGACCGGGAGAAGATGAAGACGCAGATGGAGGCGCTGATCTACCACTTCAAGATCATTACCGAGGGATTTTCCGTGCCCGCGGGTGAGGTCTACCAGGCCGTGGAATCGCCGCGCGGCGAGATGGGCTACTACGTCGTCAGCGACGGAACCGCTAAACCGTACCGAGTGCACATGCGCTCCGCGTGTTTGGCCAATCTGCAAACCTTGCCCGCCATGTGCGAAGGTCGGCTGATTGCCGATGTGGTGGCCGCCATCGGGAGCATCGATATCGTGCTGGGGGAGATCGATCGCTAGGAATTTCCCGTCGCATCCGGTTGTTCTGGGCTAGGCAGGGTTGGACCGTTAGGACCTTTCGATCACGAACATGCGATTTTCCGAACCATTCGAGCGGCGCTTCCGGGAGATGGCGACCCATTATCCGACCAAACGCTCCCTGCTGGTTCCCACGCTGCTGTACGCCCAGGATGAGGTCGGATTCCTGGGCGATGAAGTCATTGCGGAGATTGCCGAACGCGTGGAACTCACCGAACTCGAAGTGCGCAACGTGATCAGCTACTACTCCATGCTGACCACCAAACCCCGGGGCAAGTACAACATCCAAGTGTGTACCAACATTGCCTGCTTGCTGACGGGCGGGGAAGAGATTCTCGACCACTGCCGCATGAGGCTGGGCATTCAAGAAAAGCAAACAACCCCGGATGGACGATTCTCCCTCGAAGAAGTGGAATGCATTGGCGCCTGCAGCTGGGCCCCGGCCGTACAAGTCAACTACGACTTTCATGAGAATCTTACGCCGGAAAAGATGGACCAGGTTCTCGACCAATATAAGAAGAAGGGGGGCGAATCGAGGCTCTGAGGAAGTGGAAATCCTTGGCTGATGATGTTGCCTCCTCCACCGGTCCCTCCTTTCATGGTTCACGGAAATGGCTGACTTAGTATCCCATCCCGACGAAGTGAAAGTCGTCTCCAAGCGGTTTGGCCTGGGTGCGGCCGATATCGACCGCTATATCGAACTTGACGGCTACAAGGCAGTGAGGAAGGCTCTCGGAATGCAGCCGGATTCCCTCATCACAGAAGTGAAAGATTCCGGTCTGCGGGGACGAGGCGGCGCCGGATTCAATACCGGCTTGAAGTGGTCCTTCGTCCCCAAGCAGTCGACCAAGCCGAAATACATTCTCTGCAATGGCGATGAGAGCGAACCTGGAACTTGCAAGGACCGGTTGATCTTCGAGCACGACCCCCATGCGGTCATTGAAGGCGTGATGATCGCCGGCATCGCGGTGGGGGCGCATATTGGATATATTTACATTCGCGGCGAATATCGCTATCTGTCGGAGATTATGCAGCGGGCGATCGGGGAAGCCTATGCGCGCGGGTTTCTCGGCAAGAACATCTTCGGCAGCGGCTTCGACTTCGACGTGTACTGGCACGGCGGCGCCGGCGCCTACGAGGTGGGGGAGGAATCCGCCTTGATGGAATCGCTCGAGGGCAAGCGCGGGATTCCCCGCATTCGACCTCCCTTTCCCGCCGTGGTTGGACTCTGGGGCGGCCCGACGGTCATCAACAACGCCGAGACCCTGGCCAGTGTGCCGCCCATCATTCTGGGCGGGGCGGAATGGTACGCCAAGCTGGGTCCTCCCAAGAACGGTGGCACACGGCTGTTTTGTCTCAGCGGTCACCTGAATCGGCCCGGTGTGTACGAACTTCCGATGGGGTACAACCTCAAGAAAATGATCTATGACGTGGGAGGCGGCATTCCCAAGGGCCGCGCGCTGAAAGCCGTAGTTCCCGGCGGTTCGAGTACTCCGCTTCTAACCCGGGACGAAATCGATGTTCCCATGGATTTTGATTCGCTCATGAAAGCAGGGTCCATGCTGGGCTCGGGCGGAGTGGTCGTCGTCGATGACTCTACCTGCATGGTGAAATTCGCCCTGCGCATCATGAGCTTCTACCGGCACGAGAGCTGCGGGTGGTGCATCCCCTGCCGTGAGGGCACCGACTGGCTGCAGAAAACCTTGACCCGATTCCACGCCGGCGGTGGCGTCAAAAAAGATATCGACAACATTCAATACTTGTCGGAAAACATCTTGGGCCGGACGTTTTGTCCCTTGGGCGATGCCGCGGCCATGCCCACGATTTCCATCGTAAAGAAGTTCCGAAAAGAATTTGAGGACCATTTGGAGGGCAAGCCGTGCCCGTTTGAGAAAGCGGGATTGCTCGAGCGGTTACCGGTCATGGCGTAGGACGGCGGTTGGCTCCCTCCGGGGCCACCAACCGATCCTGACAGCGGGGCGGGAACGTCCCCCTGGATACCAAGAAGATCTTATGGCGGATGTCCATCTCACGGTCGATGACAAGAAGATCACCGCACCCGCAGGGACCCTTCTGATCGAGGCTGCGAAAAGTGTGGGAATCGAGGTTCCCTCGTTTTGCTACTACCCTAACCTGTCGCTGCAAGGCGCATGCCGTATGTGCCTGGTGAAAATCGAGAAGATGCCAAAGCTACAGACGGCGTGCACTACCGTCGTCAGCGAAGGCATGGTGGTGACGACCGATAGCGACGAGGTTCGACAGGCGCGGAAGGGGACCATCGAGCTGCTGCTCGGGAACCACCCGCTCGATTGCCCGGTATGCGATGCCGGCGGCGAATGTGAGCTGCAGGACATGACATTCTCCTACGGCGCCGCAGAATCCCGCTTCATCGATATCAAGACCCACCGCGACGAGCAGCAATGGTCCCCGGTGGTCTATTTTGACCGGCCGCGCTGCATTCTGTGCTATCGCTGCGTGCGGGTCTGTGGCGAGGCCATGGATGTCGGTGCCCTCGGAGTCCATCTGCGGGGAGTCGCCTCGACGATCGTGCCCAACCAGGGAGATCACCTCAACTGCGAGGAATGCGGCATGTGCATCGACATCTGTCCCGTCGGTGCGCTCACGTCCGGTGCTTACCGCTACAAGACTCGACCGTGGGAGATGAAGCACGTAGGCACCACGTGCACCCATTGTGGCGATGGCTGTAAGACCACGCTGGGGGTGCGCCGTTCCGTCACCGGAAGTCACATCGTGCGGGGCGACAATCGAGACAAGAGCGGCATCAACGGCGATTTTCTGTGCATCAAGGGTCGCTACGGTTTTGATTTCGCCGACCACGAGAATCGGCTCCGCCAGCCTTTGATTCGCAGGAATGGGCATCTCACTCCTTCCACCTGGGAAGAGGCATTTGAGCTGGTTGGCCAACGCTTGCGGCAGATCCGCGATCGAGACGGCGGGGACGCCATCGCGGTTGTGGGTTCGACCCGGACCACCAACGAAGAGAATTATCTGCTGCAGAAATTCGCTCGCCTGGTGCTCCGCACCAATCATATTGATCATCACCGTACCGCCGACTTCCCTGCCTTGGCCGCGGCCTTAGCCGGCCATCGGGAAATGACCGCCAGCATGCGCGAGGTGTTCGACGCACCGGCCCTGCTGCTCCTCGGCAACGACCCAACCCACCAGCATCCCCTTGTGGCCTGGCAGATTCGCAACAACGTTCGCTTGCATCGGGCCCGTTTGTATCTGGTCAACGCCGAGCCCATCAAGCTTCGTCGTCAGGCCACCAGCTCTTTGGAGATTCCTGCCGGCACCGAAGCCGGAGTAGCTGCCTTCCTTGCCGGCGAAGATTCCGCCGTCGACGCTATCGTGTCGGGCGGGACCAGCCGGGAGGTTTGGATTGCAGTTCGCGATAAGCTGCGTAGCGAGCCCAGACTCGTTCTCATGTTTGGCGCGGAGATTCGGGGCGACGCCATCGCCTCGTTGGTAAAGTTCGCCGCCAGCCTTCCTGAGGCTAAGTTGATTTGCCTGGCGGATTACGCGAACTCCCGCGGAGCTGCCGACATGGGCTTGTATCCCGATCTCTTGCCCGGATACCATCCCGTCGCCGAGCTCGGCAGGTTTCACGAAGACTGGGGTGGAATCCCTGAGGGGGTTGGCCTGAGTTTTCCCCAAATTGCCGAGAGCGCCCAGGCGGGCAAGTTGAAAGCCCTCTATGTGGTTGGCGCCAATCCGGTCGAGGAATTCGCGCTCGACCCCTTTGCCTTTTCGCAGAGCTTCGTCGTCGTCCAGGACTTGTTTCTGACCGAAACCGCGAGCATTGCCGAGGTTGTACTGCCGGCGGCGAACGCCTACGAGAAGTCCGGCACCTTTACCAACAGCTGCGGCGACCTGCAACTGCTAAAAAAGGCGGGGGAGATCACGGGAACAAAATCAGACTTCGAGATCATCGTACGTATCGCCGATGCCATGGGTTTTGACGTCCACCAACTCGTGCCCTTTGGGCGTGGCGGTTCACCCGCCGATATGGGACAGTCCCGGGGCGTGCAATCAGGCGAAGCCGATCGGCACAGTGTGTGGTTGGAGGCGCACGGTCTTGAGCCTAAGATGTCTCCGTTTGACCCTATGGCCATCTTGGATGAAATTCAGCGACTTGTTCCCGGCTACGATGTCTCTCGAATGCATCTGCTAGCCGGCAACGATCAGCACACAGGTTTGTCGGGCAGCGGACCGGGGATGCGGCACGATCCCGCTCTAATCGCGCCGGCCAGAGATGATCTGTTCAGTTCTGGTACTTTGGGGCGATATTGCCGTACTTTGAATGCGGTCATTGAAAACGATCACAAAGCGGCGGCCGAAGAGGAATTAGCGGCCGAGTAAAGGCGCAGCTTTCGTCGAGCTTCCCGTCCTTCGCCGTCCACGACCAGCCGTGGCGGGGACCAAGAAACTATTGCGAAAGCAATCTCAACCGTGGCTTTGGGAGGCGAGAGACGTTGAGCATCACGCAATTCATCCTGGTCTCTGTCGTCAAGATCGTGCTCGCCTTGGTCGCGTTGCTGACCGCGGTCGCCTACACCGTCTGGTTGGAGCGTAAGGTCGTCGGTCACATTCAAAACCGTTGGGGTCCGACTCGGGTTGGCCCGTTCGGGCTGCTACAGCCCCTAGCGGACGGGCTGAAATTCATCTTTAAAGAAGACCTAACACCGCCGCACGTGCATAAGCCGCTCTATATTGCGGCCCCGATGATTGCCTTGGCCTTTGCTTTGACCTCGATCGCGCTCATTCCCGTGGGCGGTTGGATCCGCGTGGGCGGACTCAGTACGCCGCTTGAGATCACCGAGGTCAATATCGGGTTGCTCATTATTCTTGGGATGGCGTCTCTCGGGGTCTACGGCGTTGCCCTGGCAGGGTGGTCGTCGAACAGCAAGTACTCGTTGCTGGGGGGATTGCGCGCCAGCGCGCAAATGGTAAGCTACGAAATTGCTTTGGGGCTTTCCTTGGTCGGCGTGCTGATTTTGGCCGGAAGCTTCAATCTGCGGGAAATTGTAGAGGCGCAGAGCGGTACTTTCTGGGGCTTTATCCCGCGCTGGAACATCTTTCGCTGGCCTCCCCAGATTGTCGGCTTCTTAGTGTACCTGACCGCGGCCTACGCCGAGACCAATCGCCTGCCTTTTGATTTGCCGGAAGCAGAGACCGAACTGGTGGCCGGTTATCACACCGAATACAGCTCCATGAAGTTTGCCATGTTCTTCATGGCTGAATACGCCAACATGATTACCGTAGCCTGCCTGGCCTCGCTGCTGTTCCTGGGTGGATGGCAGGGGCCGGTAGCCGGCCCGCCGCTCGTGCAAGCGATCCTACCCGTATTCTGGTTTGGGCTACGAGTATTTGCCTTTCTCTTTCTCTACATATGGATTCGCGGGACGTTGCCGCGGTTCCGCTATGACCAACTGATGGCTTTCGGCTGGAAATTCCTGTTGCCGGTAGCGATCGCCAACTTGATCCTCACGGCCCTGATCGTCGCGCTGCGGTCGTGAAAAAAAAGGGGCGCCCCGAGACATGCTCCATTTGCTCCTATTCCTGGTGTTTGGTTTCGCCTGCGTGGCGGGTGCCATCAACCTGCTGGTGCAACGTCATCCCATCAACAGCGCGCTCTCGCTGGTGGTCGTCATGGGATCGCTCGCCGGAGAATACCTTCTTCTGGGTGCAGAATTTGTGGCTGCCATCCAGGTGATCGTATACGCAGGCGCCATCATGGTGTTGTTCGTGTTTGTCATCATGCTCCTGAATGCGGGGGAGGAGGAGCGCACGCGGGGCAGCCGGGTGGCTCTTTTGCTGGGATTGCCGGGCATGCTCATCGGCAGCGTGCTGGTGGCCTGGCTTCTCGAACGTTCTCCGACCCCTTCGGTTGCCGCCGGGGCTCTTAAGGGCGACCCGCAAACCATCGGGTGGCTCTTGTTTCACAACTATTTGCTGCCCTTTGAAGTCACTTCCATTCTCGTGCTCATCGCCATCATAGGGGCCGTCGTGCTGGCGTCCCCTGCACGCATGGAAGCGTCGGCCAAAAAGGAGGGCTGATGGTCCCACTTTCCTATTATCTGATCCTAAGCGGCATCCTGTTTGCCTGTGGCGTAACCGGTTTCCTGATCAAGCGCAACATTATTACGATCTTCATGTCGATCGAACTGATGCTGAACGGGGTGAATTTGTCGTTCGTTGCCTTTGCGGCGCAATGGGGAGCTCTTAGCGGCCAAGTCTTCGTGTTCTTTGTCATGGTGGTGGCGGCCGCCGAGGCCGCCGTAGGATTGGCCATCATCATCGCCGTCTTCCGCACCCGGGAAACGCTGAACGTGGATTACGTCAATCTGCTCAAACTATGACTGCGAACCTCCATCTCTGGCTGATTCCCCTACTGCCTCTGGTCGGGGCCGCGATCAACGGGCTATTCGGAAAGCGCTTCAGCCGGAAGCTTGTCACCGCTGTCGGGTTGACGTTCCCCGCGGCCGCCTTTGCTTTAGGGTTGTGGGTTGCCATCCAATTCCCTTCCCTGGGTACCGGCCTCTATCGAGAATCGTTGGCGGTGTGGATACGCGCCGGCGACTTCCGCGTAGACTTCGCCTATTATCTCGACCAACTTTCTCTCGTCATGCTGCTCGTGGTCAGCGGGGTCGGATTCCTCATCCATATCTATGCCGTCGGCTACATGTGGGAAGAGGGCGGCTTCTATCGGTTCTTCAGCTATCTAAATCTGTTTCTGTTCTTCATGCTGACGCTCGTTCTGGCCAGCAGCTACCTGGTGATGTTCATTGGTTGGGAAGGTGTGGGCTTAGCCTCCTACTTGCTGATCGGATTCTGGTTCACCCGGGAGCAAGCGGCCTCGGCCGGCAAGAAAGCATTCATTGTGAATCGGGTGGGAGACTTCGGCTTCCTGCTGGCACTGTTCTTGCTCATCAAGCACTTCGGATCGCTCAACTTTGAGTCTTTGTTCGCCAGCATCCAGCCGCTCCGTCCGGAAACCCAGGGTAGCGGCCTGCTCACCTCGATCGCTTTGTTGCTCATGCTGGGAGCTTGCGGCAAGAGCGCCCAGATTCCCTTGTTCGTCTGGCTTCCGGACGCCATGGAAGGTCCTACTCCGGTCTCCGCCCTGATTCACGCCGCCACCATGGTGACGGCGGGCATTTACATGATCGCTCGGTCGCACGTGATTTTTGATCGTGCCCCGACAGCCGGAACGATGGTGGCGATCCTTGGCACCCTGACCGCCTTCTTCGCGGCTACGATTGGAATCGCCCAAACCGACATCAAGAAGGTGCTCGCCTACTCCACCATTTCCCAGCTGGGCTATATGTTCCTGGCTTGCGGCGTGGCCGCCTACACGGCCGGCATCTTTCATTTGATGACCCACGCCTTCTTCAAAGGTCTGCTGTTCCTCGCCGCTGGTTCGGTGATGCACGGCATCGGTGGAGAACAAGATATGCGACAGATGGGCGGGCTTCGGGAAAAAATTCCATGGACGTTTTGGACCATGACGGCGGCCACGTTTGCCATCGCTGGCATTCCACCCCTAGCCGGCTTTTTCAGCAAGGACGAAATCCTTTGGCAAGCCTACGCGAGCTCTCGTGGCAGTTGGGTGTACTGGCTTTTCGGCCTCATCACGGCCTTGTTGACCTCGTTCTATATGTTCCGGCTCTGGTTTCTGACATTCTTTGGTGAGTACCGCGGGAATCGCGCCACAGCGCATCCCCAACTTACCACTCAGACCGCCCACGCCGGGCACGACGATCGGCACGGGCATGGCCAGATTCACGAGAGTCCGAAGGTCATGCTGGTCCCGATGGCGATCCTGGCGGTGCTGTCGGTGGTAGGCGGCTGGGTCAGCTATCACCACACCTTCGAAAACTTTCTCGCGCCCGTATTTCACGACGCTGCGGCTGCTCCCCTAGCCGAAGCCCATCCGACCGGCATGTCGGGGGAATCCCCGGTCGAGGAGGGTGGGAAGGAAACTCTATTCATGGCGATCTCCGTCGCTGCCGCGGCCATCGGTTTTTACCTGGCATGGTTGCTCTACTATCGTCGACCGGATTTGCCCCAGAGGATTGTCAGTCGAATTCCCAGTTTGTATCAAACCGTCCTCCACAAGTATTACGTGGACGAATTGTATGCCATTCTCTTCGTGAAGCCGCTGCTCGCGGGTTCGACCAAGCTCCTGTGGCACGGCATCGATCAAAATCTGATTGATGCTGGTGTGGACGCAAGCGCCGACGCGGCCCGCCAGGTTTCGGACACGATGCGCCACATGCAATCCGGCAACGTCCGCTCCTATGCCGGTTGGGTAGCGTTTGGCGCCGCCGCGGTCATCGCTTACATGGTTTGGATAGGAATTCCATGAGCCCGGGTTTGGATCACTGGATTCTCACGTTGGTTACGTTTATTCCGCTCGCGGGCGGACTTCTGCTGCTTGTCGTCCCTCGCCGCGATCGCGATATTCGGGTTTTCGCGTTGGTCGTAACCTTGCTCGATTTTCTCCTCTCCCTGCACTTGCCCGTGCACCTCAGACCCGAGTCCTATGCCAGGAATGCAGTCGGGATGGCCAACCAGAGGATCTTCCAGTACGAACTGAACTGGCCGTGGATTCGGGTTCCTAATATTCACTACCACGTGGGCGCCGATGGAATCTCAACCTGGCTGGTGCTCCTCACCACATTTCTCACCCCGCTGTGCGTGCTGATCTCCTGGAAGTCGATCGAGCAGCGCACGAAGGAGTTCTTCATCCTCTTACTGGTGCTGGAGAGCGCTTTGCTTGGGGTGTTCGTCTCCCTGGATCTGTTCCTGTTCTACTTCTTCTGGGAAGCGACCTTGATTCCTATGGCTTTGCTGATCGGCATGTACGGCCACGGCCGCCGCGTCTATGCTGCGATCAAATTTTTCCTCTACACCATGCTCGCCTCGATGTTCATGCTGGCCGCCATCCTCTGGCTCTACGCCAAGACGGGAACCTTCGACTTCGTCCAGATCCAGAGCGCGATTCACAACGGACAGGTCGAAAATTTCACGTCGGCGGCCCCATGGCTCTTCCTCGGATTCTTCGTCGCCTTTGCCGTCAAAGTCCCGCTCTTCCCGGTGCATACCTGGCTGCCGGATGCACACGTTGAGGCTCCGACCGCTGGCTCGGTCCTGCTGGCCGGGGTTCTGCTGAAGATGGGCACCTATGGCATGCTGCGCTTCAATCTCGGTCTGTTCCCGGAAGAGTCGCGCCGCAACGCCTCCTGGATAATGGTCCTGGCCCTGATCGGCATCATCTACGGCGCACTGGTGGCTATGGTTCAGCCGAATCTGAAGAGGCTCATTGCCTATTCTTCGATCAGCCACTTAGGACTCGTCGTCCTTGGCATCTTCAGCTTCACCACGTTCGGCCTGGATGGTGCGACCTTCCAGATGCTGGCACACGGTGTTTCAACCGGGGCGCTCTTCATGTTGGCCGGCGTTCTCTTCGACCGCCGCCATACCTACGAAATCTCGGAATTCGGCGGCCTAGCTACGCCTATGCCCATCTATGCCTCCTTCTTCTTGTTTATTGTTCTATCGTCCTTGGGACTGCCCTTGTTGAACGGATTCATCGGCGAGTTTTTGGTGTTGAGCGGCGCCTTCCGCGACCGTGCGGTTTACGGAATTCTGGGAGCCACGGGAGTGATCTGGAGCGCTTGCTATTTGCTGTGGATGTATCAGCGGGTATTTTTCGGAAAGGTCGTACATACCATCAATGACTCGCTCCCCGATCTCACCCCGTGGGAGCGGGCAGCGCTCTGGCCCCCGGCGATCCTTGCCTTGCTGATGGGTGTGGCTCCGCTTTTATGGCTAAGGACGATTGATGCCGCCGTGCAGGCCGCGCTGGTGCCCTTGGCACAGATGGCGAGTAAGGTGATGATCCCATGAACACCTCGCTCGTCATCGTTCCTCAAGCCGCCGACTACATCCGGGTGTTGCCCGAGATCGTGCTCTCCCTGTTCGGTATGGCCATCATGCTCCTCGATCCCCTGCTCAACGAGCGGCGCCGGCAATCGACCCTGAGCACGATCGCTCTGCTGGGTTCGCTCGCGGCTCTTGCGGCTACTTGGGTTCAGGCACAATCTCCGGGCTTTGCCTTCTGGAACATGATTCAGGTAGATGCCTTCAGCATCTTCTTCCATTTCGTGATCGTGGCGGTTACCGCGGTCGTCATCCTAACCTCCCAGGAGTACATGGAAGTCGAACAGATCCGAGCCGGTGAGTACTACGGCTTGATCCTGTTCGGCGCCGTCGGCATGAGTTTGATGTCTTCCGCGGTCGAATTGGTTCTCATCTTCATTGCGCTCGAGATCTCTTCGATTGCCACCTACGTTTTGGCGGGCTTTCGCCGGAACACCGCGATCAGCAGCGAGGCTTCGCTCAAGTATTTTCTGCTCGGGTCGTTTGCCACCGCATTCTTTTTGTATGGCGTAGCCCTGATGTTCGGGGCCACCGGGTCCACCAGCATTCAAGTCATCGGACGGGTGCTCAGCTCTTTCGAAGTGCCGGCGTTGGCCTACGCCGGCATGGCACTGATGTTCGTAGGACTGGGCTTCAAGGTGGCGGCCGCGCCCTTCCACATCTGGACGCCGGATGTGTATGAAGGCGCCCCCGCACCGGTCGTCGGATATATGTCCACCGCGCCCAAAGCAGCGGCCTTCGCGGTTTTGCTGCGCCTCTTGTTCGAGGCCCACGCGCCGGGCCGCATCGGATTGATCTGGGTGGTCGCAGCCCTATCCATGACGCTCGGCAATCTCGGGGCGCTGGTGCAGGACAACGTGAAGCGTCTGTTGGCCTACTCCTCGATCGCCCATGCCGGATATCTGCTGATCGCCTTCGCCGCGGTTCCCGACAGTGGTATTCCCGCCGCCATGTTCTATACCGCCAGCTATGCTGCCATGAACGTGGGAGCGTTCGCGGTCGTGAGCCATTTCGCGAGCGTGGGAGAGCGCTATGTCAAGCTCGACGATTACTCAGGATTGGGCAGCCGCTCTCCCGCCCTGGCCGCCATCCTGACCATCTTTCTGCTCTCCCTCATCGGGATTCCCATCACCGGGGGCTTCATCGCCAAGTTCTACGTGTTTAGCGCTGCCCTGCAGTCGAACATGGTGGGGCTGGTCATCCTCGGCGTTCTGAACAGTGCGGTCGCCTCCTATTACTACTTGCGCCTGATCGTCGTAATGTACATGAGAGAACCGCGAAGCGAGGTGCCGGTTGCTTCGGTTTCCGCCGGAATCGGAGCAGCGTTGGCGGTTAGCCTGGCGGTTACCATCTACCTCGGGGTCCTTCCCGGTCGTGTGCTCGACTACGCCGGACGGGCAGTGGCGGAATGGTCGCGTTGAGGCCGCCGGCAGGACTGGGAAACGTTCCTGATGGCCGCGCCCGCTGCCCTCATTCGACCGACACGGCAATGTCCATGTAGGAAAAGATCTTGGCCGCCAGAAACCAGAAAACCAGCGTCTCCCCGAGGGCCAGAACAATGGCCCGCCAGGAACCGGTAGCCGGGACATCGAAGGAGGATTTCTGAAGGGCAGCCGCGAAGTAATCGACCGGAATCACCCACATCCACATCTCATTTCCCGAGATACGGCTCAGCACAAAGGGAAGGACCATCACTGCCGCCGTGGCTCCGGCAGCGAAAAACGGATTGAGGAAGGTTGAGAACATTAAAGCCACGCTGCCGGACAACATGCAGGCAGCCAGCAGACAAACCATCAGAAACCAGACCTGCCGTACCGGGAAACCTGCCTCTCCCAGCGTCCAACTGCCGGTTACGCCCAAGGCGATGGAATAAATCGCGGACGCCAAGGTGATTCCCAGGATCAGGCCTGAGAGATAGTCTTGCCGCCCTATCGACTTGGATAATACGCTCAAGATTCGACGGGAACGCCGGTCATTGAAGATGGCGGCACTGCCAAAGAAAACGCTGAAAGCGACCACGTACGCGGCTACCTGCTTGAACACAAACAGAAGATCGTCGCGCTGCCCGGCAACCTCGGTCGTAAGTCCCAGGAATGCGAGCAACAGGACATAAAGCAACATGACCAGGATCGGCCATCGCTGTTCTCGCACAAAATTGATGGCAATCACCACGATCGGCTTCACTGGACGCCTCCCGCTGCTCTGGAGTCGGCGCCGGAGGTCACCTCCAAGAAGATCTCCTCGAGCGAGCGTCGTTGCGGGACTACGCTAATGATTTCGCCGCCGGCCTCCCAAATCCGGCTTATCGTGGCGCGCTGCTGGTCCCGGGGCACGGCAATTCGGACCATCCCGTCAGGGTCGAAATTCCACGAGCTTCGGTCGGGCGCGATCGCTTTAGAAATGCCGTTTGGGTTGATGCCGCGAGCCGAGATCTCGGTTCGTTCATAGGATTCGAGCAGCTCATCGGTTCTGCCCAGCCGCACCAGTTGGCCACGATGAAGCACGGCTACTCGATCGCATAACAATTCAATTTCCGACAGCAAGTGCGAGCTCAGGAAAATCGTCTTTCCCTGGGTACGCGCTTTCATAAGCAGCTCCCGCACCCCGACACGGGCAACCGGATCCAGGGCGGAAGTGGGCTCGTCCAGAATGAGCAGTTCAGGATCGTTCACTAAGGCCTGCGCCAAACCCACTCGTTGCAGCATCCCTCGAGAAAAGCGGCTCACGTTTCGCCGGGCATGGTCTTCGAGACCCACCATCTCCAGCACTTCACCGGCCCTTGGCTTCAGATCGGAAGCTTTCATTCCGTTGAGCGCGCCATAGAAGCGGACCAATTGTTCCGCAGGACGAGGATACAGACCGAGATTTTCCGGCAGGAATCCCACCCGGCGGCGGGTGATGGCGTGGCCAAACGGCTCTCCGAGCAAGCGCCCGCTGCCGCTGGTAGGCCGCATGAAGCCCATCGCCAGATGAATGGCGGTAGTTTTCCCGGCCCCGTTGGGCCCGAGGAAACCGAAGATCTCCGTCGGGTAAACCTGCAGACTGAAGCTGTCGAGTGCACGAAACCGCCGACCAAACAAACTTCGGTATTCTTTCGTGACATGGTCAAACTCCAGCGCGAACTTCATTTGCGATCATTGTAAACGCTAG
>Ga0187778_10001232_pt1 | contig 17950 bp, 17 predicted proteins | sample 1015_Q2_SP5_20_M_FD_132418 | JGI IMG/M metagenome (GOLD analysis project Ga0187778, IMG submission 132418) | Tropical peat soil microbial communities from peatlands in Department of Meta, Colombia - 1015_Q2_SP5_20_MG | ecosystem: Environmental > Terrestrial > Soil > Wetlands > Peat | place...
ATGAGAAAGTTCGATGAAGCCATCAGACATTTCTCGGAAGTTACGCGGCTCAGCCCGACCGACTCGATGGCCGAAGCGAATCTTGGAGCCGCACTCGCCGAAACGGGCAATCTCACCGAAGCGAGGCGGCACCTGGAACGAGCGTTGAGACTGGACCCGCAAAATACGCTTGCTGCTGAGAACCTTGTAGAAGTAAAAAGGCGGCTTGCAAGCTCACAATCGCGTTGAATTCTGGAAGCCGTTACCATCCTTGACGCAAAGATTGCTCATTGCTCTGGAGGCAGTCCATCGGCTGAGGACTAAGTAGCAAATTGCCCTTGGTTGCTGCGGCATCTGAGCTCGGCCCGAGCTCAAGCACTCTGCACGGGGCGAGCAGCCTCGGACTCTACCGCCGGGCGCCACTTTCTCCAGATCCAGCGTCCCGGGAAGAGCAACAACAGCGTCCAAACGAGGATTATCGGTCCGTAGCTAATGACAAAAAGCACGATGGCCGAAAGGCTATTGAGCGCGTCGGAGAGGCCGGCGAACGCCGCTCTGCGGAACTGCGCTCCAAATGTCTCGACAGGCTGCGTGATTTCTTCTCGCAGGGAGAACAAGACATTTGCAAAAATCGTGCGGTTCTGCCAAGCCGTACGCTGTGCTTCAAGCCGGGAAATCTCCGCACTTATGGCCACGATTTGCCGCTGAAGGTCCCCGGCGGTCCCGTATTTCGGCAACCGCTCCTGCAGCCGCTGCAAATTGTTCCGGGCATTGGTGAGCCGTGCTTCCAAATCTGCCTGCTGCTGAGTGATTTCGTCGGCAGTCTGCTCTTCGCGTTCCACCTTCCCCAATGTTTTCAAATCTGTCACGGCGGAGTTGAACTCTGAGGAGGGGACTCGCAAAGTCGCCGTCAGCGTGCTGCCGCTGGGTTCGCCGACCATGCGGAGCTTTGAAGCGTAGCCGTGATGGCGTTCCAGAATATCCTCCAGGCTGGAGCGCGAATGCGAGAAATCCTTGGTTGTCACCGCCAGTTCGGCGGCATGCGAAATGAGAGGCGTTGCATACCCCAATCCATCTACGGCTCCACCCGCGCCCGGACTCGGCATCGGGATTGCTCCTGGCGAAATCATCCTGGACGACTCTTTCATGTGTTGCCACTCGGCCTTCAGATCCGTGTCCGGAGTGGTCGGCGAATTCACTGCGTAATTCTTTTGGATTCCGGGGGACGGATGCTCGGATTGAGTCACTTGCCGGCCCATCCACGCGAAAAGAAATAACACTACGATCAGGACCAAGAGAATGGAGAGTCCCTGACGTGCCGGCGACAGTCTACGGAAGCTTGCAAGCAGGGAATGCTTGTTCGTGCTCATGGAATGGCCTCCTAAGCCTTCTTGCTTAGAACGAGGGCCAAGAGCTTTCTTGCAAGCGATATTGGGACTGAGGGAGTGGTGGCCTGGCGAGTCAGAGCGGCCTTGGGCAGGCGCAGGATCGGCGGGTACTCAGTCCTTCTGGGTTGGATAGCCGGCGTCCAGCCAGCCCTTCCAGCCGCCGTCCATGGACTCCACATTGGTATAGCCCATTTTCTGGAGGTTGTCCGCACTGAGGGCGGAACGAAATCCGCCGCCGCAGTAGAGAACCAGTTTCGTCGCCGTATCGGGAACGCGTTGCTCGATGTCCCGCTCGATGATCCCCTTCGCGAGATGAATTGCGCCCGGAAGATGGCCGCGCGCCCATTCACTTTCTTCGCGCACGTCCACCAGGACGAATTTTTCGCCCGCGTCCATGCGGCGTTTGACGTCCGGGACGTTAGTTTCCTTCACGCGCTTCTTCGCGTCATTGACGATTGCCAGAAACTTCGGGGCATGTGCCATCGCGTCCTCCACTAGTTCCTTGATAATCGAGGAAGGCTAGCACATCGCAAGCCTGAAAAAAAAGGCGCCCCGAAGGATACGAGGCGCCCACACCACAGCAAGGCGGTTGGCTAGGCTCGAGTGCTACGGTTTTGCGGGCTCCTCGGCCTTTTTGGCGAACGAGCGGACCAGGTGGACGAGGTTCCAGCGAATTTCTTCTTTCGTTCGATCGCCTTCGCCGCCGACCATTTTGCCGCGGCCATTGGTGATGATGTAGAACAAGGCGCCGTCGGTATACTTGGCGAGGGCATTGGGATCACGCCAGTCGGACAGGTTCAACTTCATATCTCCCGCCAAGTCGCCCTTGCCGTCGCCGTCTTTGCCGTGGCACATCGCACAATGAAACCCGTACAACTTACGGGCTTCCGCCAACCCCTCCGACGTTGGTTTCACGGGATTTCTCTTCGACGCGTCATCCGACGAAATCGGAGTAGCGGGTTCGGCCGCCTGGGCGTCCTTGGGCTTGTCTTTTGGTTCTTGCTGCTGCGCGAGTGCCGCGCCAAGACCGCCCAGCAGGACTGCGCTGAGGAACAACACAATACGTCGCATATACACCCCCTGGTGGATTGAGACAATCCGAGGAGCGAACTAAACTCTTTCTAAGGGGATTCTACGCCCGCGGGAGACGCAAGGAAAGCCTCGAGACACCTATGTGTCTGTTTCCGTGTCACATACCCGATTTGAGCGCAGGGGATCGCTCCGGGTTACTGGGCTGGAGCGGTCGTTCTAACGGCTTCGGCAGGGGGCACCTTACAGCCGCTAATGGTCTCCTTGCCCCGCTGGCCCGCGGTGAAACGGCTGGACTCGCGAATGCGCGTGCGCAGGCCGTCGATGGTCACAGGGATGGCATTCCGCGGAACGCCGCGCACGACGAAAATCATGAGCGCCGCTTCTCCCGGCGCATCGGCACTGGAGGTGATGCCCACGCCCTGGATGCCGGACTGGCTCATTAGCTCATCTACATGTGCGGTGTGAACCGTTTTCGCACGCAGCAATTCCTCTTGGGAAACGGAACCCACTGCAAAGAAATCGTTCACCGGAGCGATACGAGCGGCCGTGTCCATGTCGAAGATGCCGTGCGGACCGGTCGCGCCGCTCTGGACGATGCGAGTGGCGATGCCTTCAAGTTCAGAGGGAAGAGGAGCAGGAATCTGCCCTGAATTGACAACCAGCACCACCGCGGGTTCGCCCGGGTGATCAATGCTGGCGCCTACGCCGATGGCTTGAATGTAGGGGTTGGCAAGCAGTTCAGGCGCGTGGATATCGCGGGCGCGCTGGGCCTGGGCGATCTGGTTCGCGCTAAATGCAGTGGTCACCTGCGCTCTGGCCTGCGCTGTGGCGACCCCGTTGGCAAGGAGCGTGCAGCCAATGACTTTGTGCGTCGATGAGGTGCCCACAAACGAGGGGCGGTTGCCCTGCGCATCCTGCAAGGCGCTTAATACGTCTGCGACGGGATTGCCCACCGTGTCCGTGTCAGAGCCGCCGTACAAAAGCGCGACGGGATCGGCGGTGTTCTGGTCCACGATGAGCGACCCGGAATCTCCGGCGGCGCTGAAGGCGCCTCCTGTGACGGAAACTTGGCCTGTGTAGGTGACGGTGAAGGTCGAGCCGGTGCTGCAGCCTTTCTGGTAACTGACGGAGGTGCTGACCTGGATGGCGCCGACCGTCGAACATGTCAATGCGCTACTACGCCCGCTTTTCGCAACGCCTTCGCCAATGGTCGCGACGATGCCATTTCCAGCGTGCGGAGGACCTGGATCAGGACTGTTGCCCGTGGCAGTTGCGCCCAGCTCCAGAATGCTGCCCGTGGTGTCCACGGTTCCCGTCACGATTTGTGCGATCGCGGCATCCACGTTGGTCCCGGCAGTTTCCAAATTGACGAATTGGCTCAGATTGCCGACCGTGGTGGTGCCCGCAGTGGAGCAGTTTGCATCAATCAATCCCGGCTGCGTGATGGCGTCACCGATGCTTGCGGAATCGCTCCGGGCAAGAACGTGATTGTTGCTCAAAATGTAGAAGCTTCCATTGCGCTGCAACAGCGAGCCAAGCGTTCCTGCACAGCAGTAAATCAAATTCCCCTGCACGCTGGTGTCTTTGGCGTTGCCGCCCGAAGTGCCGAGCTTGATGGGGATGCTTTGGGCCTGCTGGTTGCCGTTTGAAGCGACGATCAGAACAACGGCCGAGGCGGATTGTGTCGTATCCGCTTGGGAAACGGCCGAGACGGAAACTTGGGCGGGGTTCGGCACATTCGCAGGGGCAGTATACAAGCCGCTGGCCGAAACCGTTCCGGCGGTGGAGTTGCCCCCAACAGTCCCATTCACTTCCCAGGTAACGGCAGTGTTGGACGAGCCAGTCACGGTGGCCTGAAAGGCTGTGTTCTGTCCCACGACGACGGTGGCCGTGGTGGGTGTCAAGGACACCTTGATGCCGCTGGAGTTTCCCCCACCGGACGTCGCACTATTGAAGCCGCTGCAGCCACCAATCAATCCCGTGGCACAGAGGACGAGAACAGCGTTTACTCGGCGCATTCCACACCTACCCCTTCCAATCCGCTTTCAGGCTAGCATGCAGCTTCGTGTGGGCTGGGTATAGGCCTTACGCTCGTGACCTAAGCATTTCCTGTCCCCCGGGACAGGCGTCCGAGGGCCGCTTGCATAGATGGCGCCGCGTCCGGAGAAGATGCCTCAACTTTGGCATTAGTCCAAGTCGCGCCAGTTGGGGCCGACACCGATTTCCACGACAAGAGGAACATCCAGTTTGTGCACGCCTTCCATCTCCTGCTTCACCAACTTCTCCAGGGCTTCCCGCTCTTTGGCGGGGGCTTCGAACAGCAATTCGTCATGCACTTGCAGGATCATCCGCGCGGCGAGTTTCTGCTCCTTGAGGCGCTCATCGATGGCGATCATGGCCAGTTTGATAAGATCGGCGGCGGTGCCCTGCAGGGGAGAATTCAGCGCCGTGCGCTCGGCGAAATTCCGTAGTTGCACCTGGGGCGCATTGATTTCCGGAATCGGACGGATTCTGCCAAACAGTGTTCTGGCCACTCCCGTCTTGCGCGTTTCTACAAGGACGCTGTCGAGATATGCCTTTACGCCGCGATAGCGCGCAAAGTAGGCGCTGATGAATTGCGCGGCTTCTTTTTGCTCGATGCCCAACTGTTGCGCCAGACCGAAGGCAGACAGGCCGTAGATAATGCCGAAATTGATGGCCTTCGCCGCACGGCGATGCTCGGCCGTCTGAGCGAGAGGGCCGACGCCAAAAACTTCCTGCGCGGTGCGCGCGTGGATGTCCTCGCCATCGCGGAAGGCCTCGACAAGCACGGGGTCTTTTGAAAAGTGCGCCATGATGCGCAGCTCAATCTGCGAATAGTCGGCCGAAAGCAGAATCTTCCCCTTGTCAGCGACGAAGGCGGCGCGAATCTCACGGCCCAGCTCGCTGCGCACAGGAATGTTCTGCAAGTTCGGATCGCTCGAGCTGAGCCTGCCAGTGGCGGTTCCGGTTTGAGAAAAACTGGTATGCAGCCTCCCGGTTTCGGGATGAATCAGTTTCGGCAGCGCATCCACGTACGTGGACTTCAACTTGGCGATTTCGCGATATTCGATAACCTTTGCAGGGAGAGGGTGCTGGTCGGCCATTTCTTCCAAAATATCCGCCGCAGTCGAGCGCACCTTTCCTTTGCCCCGCCGCGCAGGCGGCTGAAGATTGAGCTTGTCGAACAGAATTTCCGCAAGCTGCACCGGCGAATTGACGTTAAATTCCATGTTGGCAAGCTTCCAGATGTCTTTTTCCAGACGTCGGACTTCCTTATCCATGGAATCGGACATCTTTTCGAGCGCCTTGGGATCGAGGCGAATGCCGGTGCGCTCCATTTCCGCAAGCACGGCAGCGAGGGGCAGATCAATTTTTTCGTAGACGGCGCCCAGGCCCTGTTCATCCACCTGTTTTCGCAAAACGGGTGCAAGCCGCTGCAAGTAATCCGCGCGTTCACCGGCTCCGCCGCCGATGGGAACGTTGAAATTGCGGAAAACCACGTCCGTGAAATCGTGCTTTGCCGTTGTTGGGCGCAAGAGGTAGTCATAGATCTGCGTGGCGTGCTCGATGTTCTCTGCGCTCCCAGCCAGCAGTTGGAAGAGCTTCGGATCGTGCACGATTTTGCGCCGCTTCTGATCCCGAAGCACAGGCAGCAAGACGTCCAGTGCCTCGCCCTTTTCATCTGCCCAGACGGCGCGCCCTTCTCCGAGCTTGGAGGAGAGCTCAATGCCTACAAGGCGAGTGCCGAATCCCTCGGATTCCCGTTCGCCTAATTCAAGGTTCAACCACACGGAAAGAGGAGCTTCGGCCGGCAGCTTTTTCAGGTAACTGCGCAGTTCCTCCGCGTTCGCAAGCTGCGCGTAATCTCTCTTCTCGCCGCCACTCTCTGCCGAGGCGGTGCTCTCTCCAGTCGTGGCGACACTCTCGTTTATTTCCAGCGCACCACTTGCAAGCAGCTCCTTGAGCAGCGTATTAAAGCCCAGCTCGCGGTAAAGTTCGGCGAGAGCGCGCGGGTCAGGGTCGCGGAGTTTCAATTTCTCGAGATCCAGATCTAGCGGCGCTTCCGTCTCGATGGCGGCGAGTTGCTTGCTCATCATCACCTGTTCTTTTTGCTGCTGGAGCGCTTCGCGATAGCGCTTGTTGGCCACTTCTTCGGCGTGACCGAGCGCACTTTCCACGCTGCCGTACTTCTGAATCAGTTCCGCCGCGCCTTTCTCTCCGATACCTTTTGCGCCGGGAATGTTATCTACCGTGTCGCCCAAAAGCGCCATCAGGTCGATGACTTTTTCGGGCGGCACGCCCAGAATCTCTTCCACTTTTTTGGCGTCAACAATCGTGTCGGCCTTCGCGCCGCCGGAGCCGGTGCGGAGAATGCGCACCCCGGGGTTTACAAGCTGCATCATGTCCTTGTCGTTGGAAACAACCAGCACCTCGAGCTTCTTCTTGTGGCCGAGTCTGGCCAGCGTCCCGATGACGTCATCGGCTTCATAACCGTCTAGTTCCACGATGGGAAGGCGCATCGCTTCGCAGAGACGGCGCACGTAAGGCAACTGGACGCGCATTTCGTCGGGCATCGGCGGGCGCTGCGCCTTGTAGGATTCAAAGAGCTTGTCGCGGAAAGTCGGCTTGCTAGTATCGAAGACAATGCTGATGTATTCCGGTTCGTAGTCCTTGATCAGACGCCGGACAATATTTGCGAAGAGGAAGGGGACCTTGGTGGGAATGCCGCTGGGCGCATTCATGCGCACCATGGGCGCGTAAAAGGCACGGTAGATGTGCGCCATGGCATCTACCAGAAACAACTTCTTCGGCGATTCTTCCTTTGCAGTCACGGCGCGAGTATAGCAGGCTTAGCAGCCCGGCTGGAAAATGCTGACGCGTCAACTGACGATGCCGAGCGGCTTGGCGACTTGCGCAAGAATATCGGCGGCGTTGAGGAGATGTTCGCGCTTGTGCGCGGCGCTCACAATGGCGCGCAAACGGGCTTTGCCTTCCGCCACAGTCGGGTAGCCCACAGCCGGCGCGAAAACGCCCGCGTCGAATAGCTTGCGGGAAAATTCAAATGCCTTCGCAGCATCTCCGACGTGGATCGGGATGATGGGCGTTTCGCTGGCTTTGAACTCAAAACCGCGCTTTTTCAGTTCGCGCTTGAAGAATTTTGTGTTGGCCCAGAGTTTCTTGACCAGCTTCTCTCCTTCCGGAGAATCCAGCAGCGTGAATGCGGCCTGGCACGCAGCGGCCGTTGCCGGTGGGTGGGAAGTGGAGAAAAGGAAGGGCCTGGCGCGCAGATACAGGTAATCAATCAGGTCGCGCGAGCCGCAGACGTAGCCGCCCATGGCGCCAATGGCCTTGCTCAATGTGCCGACCTGGATGTGCACGCGCCCGCGGCAGTTGAAATGGTCGACCGTGCCGCGGCCGCCACGACCGAGAACCCCACTGGCGTGAGCGTCATCCACCATCATGATGCAGCCGTATTTTTGGGCCAGGTCGCACAGCGCGGGTAGCGGGGCTATGTCGCCGTCCATCGAAAACACGCCATCGCTGATGATCAGTTTCTTTCCCGGAAAGGAGGCGTGCTCCTGCAGGATGCGCTCGCAATCCTGTACGTCTTTGTGCTTGAAAACCTTGATGGTGGCCTTGGAAAGCCGCGCGCCATCAATGATGGAAGCGTGATTGAGTTCATCGGAAATTATCAGGTCGTCTTTTCCGAGGACGGCGGAGACGGTGCCCGCGTTAGCAGTAAAGCCAGATTGAAAGACCACACACGCTTCCACGTGCTTGAACTTGGCGATTTGCTCTTCCAGGTCCATGTGCAGCTTCATCGTCCCGGCGATAGTGCGGACGGCGCCAGCGCCCACGCCGAGCTTGCGTACGGCTTCAAGAGAAGCTCTTCGAAGCGCCTTGTGCGATGTCAGGCCAAGATAATTGTTGGAAGCGAGATTGATGACTTCGCGTCCATCAAATGTGCAAACGGTTTTCTGCTCGCCTTCGAGCACGCGCAACTTGGGCGCAACGCCCTTGGTGCGCAATTCTTGCAGCGTGTCGCTGACATATTGCAGAGGATTTTGCTTTGTCGTTTGCGCTCCGGATTCGCCCATGGATAGTTCTCCCGCTATTCGGTAAGACCGCCAGTTTTACTTCCGTAAGCCGTTTGGGTACATCAAGATTTTTCCCGCGAGCCCGCTATTCAGCTTCGCGAAGGCGGCTTCGAAGTTTTCCAATTCCATGCGCTCGCCGAAAAGCGGCTGCAGATTCACGCGGCCCGCTTTCAGCAAGGCGGTCATCTGCACCCATGTGTTGTACATCCGGCGGCCGTAGATGCCTTGCACGGTTGCGCCTTTGAAGATGACGTCCTGCACAAGGTCCAGAGGCACATTCTCGGTGGGAATGCCGAGCAACGAAGCTCTTCCACCAGCGCGTAACGCTTTGAAGCCCTGCTGAATCGCTGCTGGATTGCCGCTCATTTCGAGCAGGGCATCCACGCCAGTGCCGCCCGTGGCTTCAAGGATCTTTTTTGTCGCATCTTCGGCCATTGGGTTAAGCACAAAATCCGCGCCCATTTCTTTCGCCATTTTCCGCCTGTGCTCATTGGTTTCCGTAGCGAAAACCGTGGAACTCCCACAAGCCTTGGCGATGGCAATGGACATCAGCCCGATTGGTCCGCAGCCCGTGACCAACACAGTCTGACCGGCAATCGGACCAGCGAGCACTGTGTGCACAGCATTTCCCAGAGGATCCAAGATCGCGCCATAGTGTTCAGGAATGGCAGGATCGAGTTTCCAGATGTTCGTCGCGGGAATTTTCACGAATTCTGCGAACGCGCCGTCAAGATCGATTCCGATGATTCTAAGGTTTTGGCAAATGTGGGCTTCGCCAAGGCGACATTGGTGGCAATGCCCGCAATTCAGATGCATCTCCGCGCTGACGAAGTCTCCCGGTTTAACTGCGGTGACTTCTTCGCCCATGCGCTCAACGGCGCCACAAAATTCATGGCCGAGAGTCACCGGCGGCTTAATCCGCCCCTGGGACCACCGATCCCATCCGTAGATGTGCAGGTCAGTGCCGCAAATGGAAGTGGCTTTCACCCGCACCAGGACATCGGTTGGGCCGATGGACGGCACGGGTACGGCTTCAATCTGCAATCCTTTTCCCGCTTGCGTTTTCCGCAAGGCCTTCATGGTCGCAGGCATTCAGGCAGGCTCCTCGTTCAGGCAGGTACTTATTGCGCAGATATCCATGCTAGCACAATCGTAAGACCACTTCAGTTTGTGCCGTCACTTGCAGCCTGGTTGTGACAGAACAACTTTTCTGAGGCCGTATTCGCTGGGACTTGACGTTGTCCATCCAAAGGAAACGAAATGTATAGGCAGCTTCCGACGTATCATGGAATGAGCTTATGCCTGATACGCAAACCGCCGTCCAGTTGGAACATGTTTCCCGGTACTATACCTTGGGCGAGAGCAGCGTTCGCGCCGTGGACGACGTGTCGCTCATGATTCCTCGAGGGGAGTTTCTCGCTTTGCTTGGATCGTCCGGATCAGGCAAATCCACGCTGCTAAATTTGATTGCGGGGTTGGACAGGCCGACCTCCGGCGCGATCCTTGCCGATGGGCAAAGCCTCGCTGCGCTTTCTCCCTTGAATCTCGCACGCTACCGCCGCAATACCGTCGGCATGATTTTTCAGTCGTTCAATCTGCTGCCACGCATGACGCTGGAAGAAAACGTGGAGCTCCCGCTACGACTCGCCGAAGTGGACCACTCGGAGCGCGCGGATCGTGTCCGGGAGGCGCTCGAGCGTGTCCGGCTGACGCATCGCGTCGGCCACCGTCCCACGGAACTCTCCGGAGGTGAGCAACAACGCGTGGCGATTGCGCGCGCGCTCGTGAACCGGCCCAAGATTCTTCTTGCGGACGAGCCGACGGGCAACCTCGATTCCACGACGGGCGAAGCGATTCTCACGCTTCTGCGCGAACTCCAAACTCACCTAGAAATGACGATCGTCATGGTGACGCACGAGCGGCCTCTCGCGGAACGCTTTGCGGATCGCCTGGCGACTATGGGCGACGGTAAGCTCCTCGGGATTGCTCCGATAGGCGAAGGAAGAGCCCAATGAAGCCGCGCGACCTGACCGATCTAGCGGTGCGAAACCTTCGCGAAGCGATTTTGCGCAACGCGCTGACGACGCTGGGTGTGGCAGTCGGTGTCGCATCACTTGTGGCCATGCTTTCGTTAGGAGTGGGCCTGCAACAACTGGCTTCCAAACGGCTGTCGCAGAGCGGACTATTCGACACGATTTTCGTCACACCAAAAAACAGTTTTCGCGGAATGGGGCGGCCGCAACGGGAAGTGGAGTCCGACAAGCCGCCGCGCCCCCTGGATGATGATGCACGCGTTGAACTAGAAAAGCTGCCCAACGTGATCGAAGTCTACCCGCAAGTCCGCTTTTTCACGGAAGTGCGTTTCAACAACAAGCCGTACGCCACGATGGTCGCTGGAATGCCCGATTCCTCCCGCAATACCGGGGCGTTCGACGGCATGCAGGGGAGTTTTTTCTCATCATCCGCCGCAAATGAAGCGATTCTGCAAATCGAATTTGCCAAAGACCTTTCGGACAAGCCTGCCTCTCTGGTAGGCCAAGAATTGACGTTGCGTTATGCCGAGCGACAAGCAATTCCTCCGGCGGCCGGCGATGAGCCCCCCGGCGCCGCGGAAACTTCGGGCGGCTTTTCCGTTGTACCCAAGGAGTTGCGCCTGAAAATCGTTGGCATTGTCGAGACGGAGCCTGCTGCGGGCTACGGCGGCTATGGCAGCGCGCGGCTGCTTATGCCGCTTCAGACTGCCTCAACGCTGCGAGCGGCGCAGGTGAACGATTTGAGGGACATCGTCCGAGGCAACACGTCGAATAGGATTACCTATCCAGCGCTCTCCGTGCGCGCGAAGTCGCCTTCGCAAGTGGAAACGCTGGAAGCTTCCATCAAGGACCTGGGATTTAACGCATTCTCGCTTCTCGATGCCTCAAAATCCTTGCGCACTTTCTTCTCCGTGTTTGATCTACTGCTTGGCATTTTCGGGAGTCTCGCCCTGGCCGTGGCCACTCTCGGGATTGTCAATACGCTGGTGATGGCTATTCTCGAGCGGCGGCGCGAAATCGGAGTCCTGAAAGCTCTGGGGGCAGCGGATTCCGACGTGCAGCAGCTTTTCTTTGTCGAGGCCGGGGTGATGGGTTTCCTCGGCGGAATTTTCGGGGTCGTTTTCGGCTGGCTGCTGGGCCGCGCGATTACTTTCGGAACCAACGTCTATTTGAAGCGGCAGAGTCTGAATCCAATCGATCTTTCCTCCGTGCCGTGGTGGCTAGTAATTCTGGCGCTGCTCTTCGCGGTGCTTGTCAGCCTTGGGGCGGGACTTTATCCTGCTTCTCGTGCGGCCAAGCTCAATCCCGTTGACGCGCTACGCTATGAATAATCTAGCGGCGCTGCGAACCCTGAGCGCTGCAGTTCTTTTCCTTTCTCTGTCTTCACTTGGCGCCGTCTCTTCGTCTCTCGCCGTCACGGGGCGTGTGGAGTGCAATTCGATTCGGAGCAAAATTCTCAGCCGGCCGGTTTCCTATTGCGTCGTTCTCCCCCCATCCTTTGACGCTGATAAAACGCGGCGATTTTCGATCCTATATTTCCTCCACGGTCTCGGCGACAACGAGCAGTTTTTCGTTCACTCCGGCGCGTGGAATCTGACTGAGGACATGCGCGAGAAAGGCGAACTTAAGGATTTCCTGATCGCGACGCCTGACGGCGGGGCCAGCTTTTACATAAATTCAAAAGACGGGAAGGATCGCTACGAGGATTTTCTGTTGCGAGAGTTTTTCCCTTTTATCGAAAAACGTTACCGTGTGAGCCCGGGGCGGGGGCATCGCGCTATTGCAGGGGTCTCCATGGGTGGATACGGCGCGCTCCATCTGGCCTTGCGCCATCCCCAGGTATTTATTTCCGTGAGCGCCCACAGCGCCGCGCTGATTGAAAAACTCCCCGTGTTCCTCGGCCCAACGCCCAATTCACCTCGGGTTCGCATTTTGGGCGGAGTGTTCGGTAGTCCCCCGGATTTTGCCTTCTGGGACAGCAACAGCCCAATCGTACTGGCGCGGATAGCCGCTCTATCGGGGCTGAAGATTTACCTCGATTGCGGAGAGCAGGACGATTACGGTTTCGATTCCGGCGCCGCTGCATTGGACAAGATTCTCGCCGGGCGACGCATCCCGCACGAGTATCACCTTTATCCCGGGCGGCACGATCCCGCCTACTTTGGCGAGCATTTACCCGCTTCGCTGCTCTTTGCCTCGCGCGCGTTTTTGAAATAGCCTTGCCCACCGGCTTCCGGTGTAGAATGCAATATATCCAAAAGCACGACTGTGGAGGTTTCTGATGCGCCGATTGGCTTGCCTGATCCTTTGCCTGTTCTTCTGTTCGCTCATGGCCGCCGGATCACAGGAGAAGCCCGCCGAGAAACCCGCGACCACACCGACGACCCCGACGGCCGGCGCCCGACTCGAATTCCTCGATGAAGTCTCTTTTTACGAGCAGCGCTTCCTGCGCCTGGCGGATGCCATTCCCGCGGAAAAGTACGCCTGGCGCCCCAGCGAGGGCGTGCGCTCGATCGGCGAAGTCTACATGCACGTAGTTAACGCCAATTATGGATTCGCGAGGATGCTGGGGACCCCGCCTCCTGCAGGGTTTGATCCAAAGGCGATGATGGCTCTAGCTGGCGACAAGGCCAAGGCCACTCAAGCCCTCAAGGACTCCTTCGCGCATTTCCGAAATGCCATCCTCGGCATAAAGGATTCGGAGCTCGAAAGAGAGATCAAGACGCCGCGCGGCCAGACCACGATTCGCGGCGCGTTCTTTCTGATCTCCGGCCATTTCGGCGAGCACCTCGGACAGTCCATCGCGTATGCACGCCAAGTCGGCATCGTTCCTCCGTGGACCGAAGAGCGCCAGCGGCAGGAAGCGGAGAAACCCAAGCCGTAATTTCAGCGACAAGCGACAAGTTGCCAGTGGCCAGTAGGGGGGAGCAACCATGGAAAAAGTGACGGGAATTGGAGGGATCTTTTTTCGTGCGCGCGATCCGAAAGCCCTGGCGGAGTGGTATCGAAGGCACCTCGGGGTGGACGTCGTGCCCGACAACTACGAAGACCCGGGCTGGCATCAACAAGCCGGGCCGACCGGTTTTGCTCCATTCCCCGAAGACACGACCTATTTCGGTGATCCGAGCCACCAGTGGATGATCAATTTCCGCGTAGCGAATCTGAACGCCATGATTGCGCAATTGGAATCCTCAGGCATTTCTGTTGAACTGGATCCCGAGCCCTACCCCAACGGCCGCTTCGCACGCATTCACGATCCCGAGGGCAATCCCATCGAGCTGTGGCAACCGGCAGGACGCGACGCGATGCCCCACTCTTGAAGCATACCCGTTCGCGACAGTCTGCTATCATTCCACGCGTGCGGAGGGCGAATGGGTTTTGAGAAGCGCCTTGAAGAAGTGCGCGGCGGATTCGAGCGGTCTTTCTGGGTCGCCAACATCAGCGAGTTGTTTGAGCGGCTCTCCTATTACGCGGCGTTTGCGTCACTGGCCCGTTATCTGCACGAAGCACTTAGCTTTCCCACAGAACGCGCTGCGGATCTTTCAGGGCTCTTCGGTGGCCTTGTGTGGTTCATGGCGATCTTCGGCGGCGCGATCGCTGACCGTCTTGGCTTTCGCCGCGCTCTCTCGCTGGCTTATCTCATCCTTGCGGTTTCGTACTTCCTGCTTGGGTCCATCGGCGCGCCGTGGCTTGCGCCGGTGCGCAACGCTGTTCCGCTGGTGGCTCTGGTTACGTTTGTGCTGATGCTCCCCGCCCTGGGAGTCGCTCTGGTGAAACCCAGCGTGGTAGGCACGACCGCGCGTGCTTCCAATGAAAATGTGCGCTCCCTCGGTTATTCCATTTACTACACGTTGGTGAACATCGGTGGCGCGCTGGGGCCCTTCGTAGCGTCTTGGGTACACAAACACTTGAGCGTGGAAAACGTGTTCCGCTCCTCCGCGCTGAGCGTCTTCCTGATGTTCTTTGCAGTGCTCCTCTTTTTTCGTGAGCCGCAAAAATCCGGCGACACCAAAACTGCAAACCTTGCGGAGACCATGCGGAATTTTTGGAAGGTGGTGTGCAACCCGAAATTCATCATGTTCCTGCTGATTTTTTCGGGCTATTGGATCGTCTACTGGCAGGAGTTCATTACCTTGCCCATTTACGTACACGACTACGTCGATCCGAAGGCCGATACTGAGAGAATGCTTTCCACGGGGCCAATAGTGGTCATCGCGTTCACGGTCCTGTTCAGCCTTCTTTCACAGAAGTTGTCCGCGTTCCGCGCGGTATTGCTTGGGACTTTCATTGCCATGCTGGGCTTCGCCATTTTGGCACTGCATTCGGCCATGATCGCTGCTTATGCCACGCTGGTCGTCATCGCGCTCGGCGAGCTGATCCAGCAGCCGCGCTACTACGATTACATCTCCCGGCTCGCTCCGCCCGGGCAGCAGGGAACGTATATGGGTTTTGCCTTCCTGCCGCTTGGAATTGGCGCGTTCTTGGCGGGGCGCATTGGAGGTGCACTGTTGCATCGCTTCGGCGAGGTTCAGCATCGCCCCCAACTGTTCCTCTGGTCGTTGACGGCCATCGGGCTCGGAACGACAGCGCTGCTATGGGTGTACGACCGGATGGTGCAGCCATCGAAGGAATAGGCGGGGCTTCGTGAGCACCAGGAAGACGCGCGCGGTGCGCGCGAAAAAGCGCCGACCCTCTGGGAGGGCGGCCGCTGCAAGAGCAGGGCATACAACAAAAACTGGTTGTCTCTGGAACGCAGAAGTAACTACTGAAAACTGAGCGCTAGTTCACCATGCGGCGCAGGGATTCGAGGGCCTGGCGCGCCAGCGAATAGCGGGGTTCCACATTGAGCGCTTCTTGGAAGCACCGCATGGCCTGGCCGTACATTTCCTTGCCGAGATAGGCGCGGCCCAGGTTGTAGTGCGGGAAATGGCGCGGTTCGTAACGGCGCGCTTCGACGGCCTGCTGCAGCCAGGGAATGGCCTCATCGAAGTGGCCAAGTTCAATCATATACGCGCCAATGTCGTTGTAGGGATTGCCAAAATCCGGGTCGAGTTCGATGGCGCGCTTGCATTCGGTAATGGCATCGAGGAGCTTCCCCTGAAAGTGATAAGTCCAGCCCAGGAACGTGTGGGCCTCCGCCGTCGGATGAAGCTCGAGCGATTGCTGGTACAGTTCGACCGCGCGCTCGTAATCCCCTTCCATTTGCGCTTGATAGGCGTCTTGCAACACCTCCCAGGCGCGAGTCAGGGTCTCCTGATTCATGGAGCCATTGTGAGCGGAAAAAGTGACTAAGGTCAAAGGTACGAAGGTTCCATGGGCGCAAAAGCACTAACTGTCCTTTTTGACGGGGCCAGGTGGAAAATAGGCCACAAAATGGAGACAATAAATGGGTTAATTCCATGGCATCACTGAGAGAATGGGGGAATCGTGAATCGTTTACAGAGAATCATTGGTCTGACCTTCCTATGCGGGGCAATCGCGGGGACCGGCATTCTCCTAGCACAGGAATCCGGCAAGAAGCCAGCCACTGGCACAGCTGCAGCGGCGGGCCGTGGCAAGACGTTGTTCCAGCAGAAATGTGCGATTTGCCATTACGACAACAGCGAGCAGAAGAAGATCGGCCCTGGACTGAAGGGCATCTCCAAGCGCGGCACATTTAGCGTCAACGGAAGCAAGATCACGGACGAGAGCCTGAGAACGTGGATCGAGAACGGCGACCAGATGATGCAGGGATTCAAGGAGACGTTAGAGCCGGGACAGATTAAGGATGTAGTCGCGTACGTAAAGACGCTGTGAGCAACCGGCCTCACAGAACACTCGGCGCGCGTGTTTGCGCCGCCAACTAATGATTCAAAGAGAAACCCCCGGCGACCTGAACGAATCAGGCGGCCGGGGGTTCGAATTTTGCTTCCTCCCGGGCAGGAGAAAGTTCTACTTCAGAACGGCATCCTTCAGGACCTTGGCGGGACGCAGCCGGACAACCGTCTTCGCCTTGATCTTGATCTGTTCGCCGGTCTGAGGATTGCGCCCGATGCGCGCCTTGCGGTGAGCCTTCACGACGCGGCCGATGCCGGGAATCACGAATTTGCCGGCTCCGCCCTTGGCTTCCTTGACGGCGAGCTTGTGCAGCTCCTCGAAGAACTGAGCGACGGCCTTCTTCGACGTGCTGACCTTCTCGGCGATGTGCGCAACGATCTTGGTCTTGCTCATTGGCTTGGCTGCCATTTAGTCTGCTTATCCTCCTGAGATGTCTCTCCACCCCGAGTGATTCGAGGCCGGCACCGAGCGAAAAACCCCTATTTTTCTGGGAAAAAACTCGGGCCGCTCTGGACTATAGCGAACGCAGGAGGAGAACGCAAGTGCGAAACCGCAAAAATGAAGGGAAAAATGCGATTTTTTTGAGGGGATGTGCAAAACACCCAGGTTTTGTGCGGTTTGGCGTTGTTGAGGAATGGGTTGCCATGAGTGTACGGCGTGTTATCCTTCCAACTCTTTCATCGCTTGGGAGGAAAACGCGATGGCCACGACTTGGAATGGGCAAGATTATGAGCGGCAGATCTCCGCTGCAGTGAAACTTGGACGGAAGCCGGTCGCGGTTACCTTTCTGGAGGCTCCACCAGCCGGTGTGAGGAGATTCGAAGGGACCGAACCGTCCGGCTGCAGCTTCTGGCGGCTGGCCGCAGAGGGCCAGTCCTTTTACACAGTGCCGGGAAACCACTTTAATTGTGCGGTGGGAGCTTACACCCATAACATCCCGCTTTCCCCGGAGCGCCAAAAGGAAACAGAGCAGACCCTCAAGATGATGTTCAATTTGGGGTATGTGCAGCCTGAGGAAGTTCCGGAAATTCCGCGCTTGGCCAAGTCGCCTCAGGCCATCCGCTATAGCCCGTTGAGCGATGCGCGGACCGAGCCCGACTTAGTGCTTTTCGCCGCGAAGCCGGCTGCAGCAATGTTGCTCCAGGAGGCGGTCAATCGCGCCGGCGTGGCCAGCGGCACGCCTGTGCTCGGCAGGCCGACCTGTATGGCTTTGCCCGCCTCATTGCAACATGGGGCGATGATCAGCTTGGGATGTATCGGAAATCGTGTGTACACCGGCCTCAGCGATGATGAGCTGTACGTCGTGCTCCGCGGAAAGGACTTGCCGACCGTAGTGGAAGCCCTTAAAACGATTGGCATGGCAAACACGACACTGCGGGATTACGCGGAGAACCGCCGGCAGCAGCTTTCAACCCTTTAGAGACTCACAGATTTGAGACGCAATGGAATGGGGAAGCCGCATTCCCGGCTCCCTCAAAAGGCCAGTGCTTCAGAGGAAATGCTAGAGCGTTCCGAGGTCCTCGTAGAGGTGCGCAATGGCCTTGATGCCGCCGTAATAGTTCTCCAAGGCAAGGTGCTCATC
>Ga0187778_10001233_pt1 | contig 17948 bp, 17 predicted proteins | sample 1015_Q2_SP5_20_M_FD_132418 | JGI IMG/M metagenome (GOLD analysis project Ga0187778, IMG submission 132418) | Tropical peat soil microbial communities from peatlands in Department of Meta, Colombia - 1015_Q2_SP5_20_MG | ecosystem: Environmental > Terrestrial > Soil > Wetlands > Peat | place...
GCCGGTAGATCAGCCTGGTATGAGCATCGATGAATCAACACGATGCGACCACATCGTCCGCTTGGCATGCGGGAGGTCGCGGGTTCAAATCCCGCCCGGTCCACCAAAAGCAACCCATGTGAGGCTTGAGAGATTTGTTCGATGATAATGGTAAAGCGATGGATCTGATGAAGGCTCTGGGTTTGTCCGCTGGCGAATCCAAGGTATACCTAAAGTTACTTTCCGAACCCGAAGGCGAAATGTTGGACAAAGTAGTCACCGCATTCGGAATCCCTGCAGCCATAGCTGAGGATTCGTTGAAATCGCTGGCTGACAAAGGCCTAGTAAGAATCTCAAGCAACAGGGTTGAGGTCATCCAGCCACGCACGGTTCTCCAGAAAATACTTGAACAGAGAAAACGTTCGCTCGAAAGCCAAGTGAGCAAGGAAACCTCTGTAGCCTTGGAGTTGGAGAAGCTCCTTGAACCTACATATTGGGAAAGTAGACTTGGGATTAGGCCTGAAGAAATTATCGAACCTTTACGCGACCTTCCGGAAATGGAATTACGAACGGCTCGGATTCTTGGAAACGCCCTGAAGGAAGTTTCAATTTTCGCGGAAACTTTCGGATGGTACGGTAAAGTTCGTGAATCATTATTCCAAGCCCACGACCGAGGAGTAGGCATGAAGGTTTTGATGATGGTAAAGGATGACTCAACGAAGGAACGAGCCAAAGAACTCCGCGGTGTAGGAATTCAAGTACGCCACTGCGCCGAGGAATGGTACCCTGTCAGGGGGACACTAGTAGACGACCAAGAACTCGTTTTCGTGATCTGGGCAACAAAGAAGAGTGCAATGCCCCGCCCCATCTACTTTCGTCCAAACTACACGAGAAACCAAGGGCTGATCAGAATTTTCCGTGACGCATACCTAAAAAGATGGGAAGAAGGCCAGCCGATCTAGAAATACTCGCCCGAATAAAGCCGCGCCGCTCCAAATCTCGAGTAGGTTTGTTTGAGCCGATTTAGCAATTTGGTTTTGCTCAAGGGTTCGGTGATCCTGACTAAGTGCGCTTCACACTTGCAGTCGCTCGCGCCTAGATGCTGAAGAATAGCCTGTGTATTCACGTTCTTACTTATCGCTCGGTTGATTTTACACTCGAAGCGTTCGTTGGAGACCAAATAAACGGCTCCCCTGAGCTTACAGCCTTGGCGTGTTGTAAGGTAATCGACGTGCCATCTCTTCCTTTTGAACGAACGATTATGCCGCTCAAGTCTTCCCTCTAGCGATACGGCCCCAAGTCCTAGAGCTGAACCAGTATACAGATAGTAGCCAATCTTCACCTTCACGCGTCCAAGCTTTCCGAATCGGACTCGCATAGGCCTTTCACAGGCCAAAACGATAGTGTAGGTTCCTCTCACATCATACTCCCCGTCTCCGAAGCACAAATAGCGCCAAGGTTCACCCTATGAACTGCTTGTGTGTAAGGGTATGAAGGCAGTCATTCTTGCAGGTGGGTATGCGACTCGCCTTCGGCCTATCAGCTATGCCTTGCCTAAACTCCTTTTTCCAGTGCTTGGAAAACCGATGATTTACTGGACGCTCGACCTTTTGAAAGGCATCGGCGTGGGCGAAGCCGTGTTAGCAGTGAATTACCTTGCCGATTCACTGCGCATGGAGGTTGGCTCCGATTACAATGGAATCAGCATCAAGTACTCCCTTGAGAAAGTGCCACTGGGAACCGGCGGTCCAATAAAGCTAGCATCAGAGGACACACGTTTTGATGAAACGTTCATTGTAACGAACGGTGATGTAATTGCCGACATCGACCTAACAAAGATGCTGAATCATCACGAGCAGACTGGAGCGATGATTACAGACGCTCTTCACCCAGTAAAGGACCCAACCAGATTTGGGGTTGCTCAACTTGACAACGAAGGCCGGATTCGCCGGTTTGTTGAAAAACCTAAGGCGAAGGAAGCCCATAGCCGCCTCGTTAACGCCGGAATTTACCTAATTGAACCTGAGGTTCTGCAAATGATCCCTGCAAAACGTAAGGTTTCGTTGGAGAGAGAAATATTCCCCGTTCTTGTTAACGAAGGAAGACTAAACGGATTTCCGTTCTCAGGCGACTGGTTCGACATTGGAAATCTTTCAGATTATCAAAGGGCGAACTTTTCATTGCTTGAAAAACATGCCCGGCCGCTGGTTTCGCGTGAAGGTGAAATGACCCTAGCCAGGGGCGCCGTCGTACGAGCACCAGTCATTCTTGGCGATGGTTCACGAGTGGAGAATTTGGCCTCGGTGGGACCACGTGTCGTTGCAGGGAAGGACGAGTTAATTGAAAGTGGAGCACGGGTATCAAACTCTATTTTATTCGATGGAGTTTCGATAGGTGAGGGTTCGGTTGTTGCAGGTGCGATCTTGGCCTCTGAGGTGAAGGTGGGGAGACGCGTAAGAATCGCTACTGGATCGATTGTCTCGCCGCATGTTCGGATCCGCGACGGAGTCAAGATCGGGAGAAATGTCATAATTCACCCGTACAAAGAAATCGACGCGAGCATAGGACCGGGAACGAACGCAATGTAACCTTGGCGATTAGGTTGGAAGAAAGAAAGCTTTTCGGAACAAATGGTGTGCGCGGAGTTGTAAACAAGGAACTGACTCTCGAACTCGCCTTGAAATTGTCCATGGCAACTGGCACTTACTTCAAAGGGGCGGATTTGACCGTTGGATGTGACGGGCGAATTTCTAGCCCTGTCTTCTTGGACATCGTCTGCGCCGGACTGGCCAGTGTTGGTTGCCAGGTCTGGAAATTGGGCATGATAACAACCCCAGGTCTACAGTTTCTGACGAAAGATTGGGGACTCAAAGGTGGCATAATGGTTACTGCCAGCCACAACCCTCCTCAGTACAATGGGTTGAAGGTCATGGGAAATATGGGAGTTGAACTCCCACACGAGGAGGAATTGATTATTGAACGAATCTACTTCCATTCAAAGTGGAAGGCCACAGACTGGGATAGAATCAAGCAACCTCTCCCCGTAGCAGAGAAATTCTCGGGCTATGTTAGATCAATCCTCGACAATGTGGGTGAAATTCCGCGGCAAGCACGCCTCAAGGTACTAATCGACGCAGCGAACGGAGTTAGCGTCCTTTCGATGCCCACTCTAATTGAAAGATTAGGTGGAACCACTTCCATTATGAACGGCAATATCGACGGAACCTTTCCAGGACGAATGCCAGAACCAACACCAGCGAATTTACGAAAAACCTCTGCCATCCTCCCTTCCCTCCATGCTGATTTCGGCGTTGCGCTTGATGGTGATGGAGATAGAGCCGTCTTCCTCGATGAACATGGGTCCGTGTGCTGGGGGGATCATACATTTGCCCTAATCGTGAAAGACTTTCTGGAAAACTATCCCGGTCAGAAGATTGTTACACCAATCAGCTCCTCCATGATTATAGAGGAAATTGCTGAAGAATACGGAGGGGAAGTTGTATACACGCCTGTAGGAAGCGTGTACGTTTCGAACCTCATGCTGAAGATGCGGGCTAACCTTGGTGGGGAAGAGAATGGAGGAATCTTCTATGCACCCCACGTAGCCGCCCGAGATGGAGGAATCACAACCGCCATGATCTACCGAATCGTTGCGGAGAAAAAGCGGCCCCTATCAAGACTAATCAGTGAACTACCTAAGTCCTACATAGTCAAAGACAAAATGCCGTGCCCAGATCCAATCAAGGCAAAGGTAACACAAGCAATCCGAGACCTTCCAAGAAGTGACAAGGTCCTAGACATAGACGGAATCAAGGTATGGATTCCACCGCGTTCTTGGATACTGATCCGCCCCAGCGGAACAGAACCCATCTTCCGAATCCTTGCAGAAGCGCCAACGAAAGGCATTGCTATGAAAGTGGTGAACGACTACAAAAGGAAACTCGCCCGAATAATCAAGGATTGCATGAAGAATGTTTGATTTCTATTCAGCAATGAACATCGTGCTCATTTTCATCATCACTTTCCTTGCGACGTTCATAGCCACTCCAGCGGTGGCGAAACTGATGAAACGCCGTGGCATAGTGGGCAAGGATGTTCACAAACTTTCGAAAGTCAAAATCCCCGAAATGTGCGGCCTAGCTATCTTGTTTGGGTTGACAGTTGGAATAATAGCCTATGTAACGGTGCGCCCATCTGCTGTTCGCGAAGCTGTTGCTTTTCTTGGCACAGTTCTGATCGCGGGAGGCATAGTCATAGTTGACGATTTGCGGCCCCTAGGCGCCAGGCTGAAACCGGTTCTCACGGCCATTACATGTTTGCCCATTCTAATCTTAAGGACATATGTGCCGTACCCAGTTATTCCTCTCATTGGCCCTGTGCGGCTTACTTTGGTCTATCCAATCCTGATACCGATAGCAATCGCAATCACATCTAATGGCATTAACATGATGGACGTTATGAATGGTTCAATGCCCGGCACTGTGGCCATAATCGCGGCTGCAGCAACTGCTGTCCTAGTAATCTCAGGTGATTTGCAGACCGCCACTCTTGCTGCGGGATTGTTGGCGGCGATGCTTGCATTTTATCATTTTAATCGATTCCCTTCACGAGTCTTCGATGGCGACACTGGAAGCCTTGCCGTAGGAGCGGCCCTTGGGGCCCTATCGATCCTGGGCAGGATTGAAACAGTCATGGTTGTGGCGATGATACCCCACATCATGAATGCGTTCTACGGCCTCGCGTCAGTTGGTGGACTGCGTGAAAGGCGCGAAATCCGCCAGCGACCAATCAGATTATTGGATAATGGATTGCTCGAAGCAAGTACCGAGAAAAGAGCGCCCGTCACAGTTGCTCGACTCATATTGGCTGAAGGGCCGCTCGGTGAGAAAGATATCGTCAAGGGAATGATGATTCTGACAGCAGTTTCATCCTGCCTTGCACTCTTAACTTACTGGATAATGGTCGCTGTTAGGCTTTGAAGCGCATTCTTCCACTAGCCGCGATAGAGGTCTTTGTCTGGTTGATTCTTCTTCTTTGTACTCTGCTCATATCGAAGTTTGCTTTCTCCATAAATCTAGGCAATGCGACAATAGTGCAACGCATCGCCACCCAAGTGGCGCGAAACTCCTTAGCTGGTGTGATTGTGGTCATTTGGCTGCTGGTTTGGAAGAAAGTGACCGATTCATACTTGCGGCATGCCCTAGGCCTGCAAACTGCTAGGACTTGAAAATTCGCTGAACTATAACGCGGAGCGGATCTTCCATACTTCGCACTAACTTGGCTGACTTCTTCTGGTAGAATTCACGAAAGTCGTCGCTCCTTGATATGGTAAGGGCCCTTTGAGCGATTCGTCCTGGGTCCAGGACCCTTTCAACCAAACCGTATTTTATGAGAAACCTCTCTACGAAAGTTGGTTCGCCGGGATAATATGAGATCGCTGGGATTCCAAGTAAGGCGGCCTCTGCCGTCATTGTCCCACCGCCTCCGACGAACACGGATGAGGCAAGTACGAGAGGGATAGCGTCGATAACATGTTCGGGAACAATTACGCGATCTCCGAAGCGCTTCCTAAGCCTGTCACGTTGTACATCGTACCTGGGTAAGATCACAATTTGCATGGTGTCACCGTTGATTTCCAAGACTTTCCCGATAACGTCCGTTACCTTACTCGACAAAGTTGACGACCTCTCAGTGAGGTAGGCGGCGAATTCTTCAGGGGTTCTAACCACAAGTATAGGCTTTTTCGGGTCCAGTTTTAGACCGGCGAGCACATCTTTGTTACTCTTGTAGTTGCTCAGCCATACTATTGGATCCAAAGCCTTGTACCTAACAACATCCCTGGGAGCTGCGCCGTACCGCGACCAAGCCTGTACTGGAATTACCCAAGGCGTGAACAACTTTTGTGAAAGTGGTATGGTCAGTCTGCAGACTGCATCAGCATGAGGCGAATCACTAACGCAAAAGTGTGGGACCTTTAAGCCGAATGCCACTCTGGCTGCTTCCGGCGATGAAAAGGAAATTGCTACATCTGGCTTTAAGTCGTCTATTACTTGCGTTAGATCTGAAACCCGCCTAGAACTCTCAAGGAGCTTGTCCTTGAGCTCTCCGCCGCCATGGCGCCCGACTTGAATGGCTTTAGTCCCTTTGAGTTCTAGCAGTTCATTTACTTCTCTATATTGTCGTGTCGTTAAGATTGTCTTGAAACCCTTGGCAATAAGTCGGTGTTGAAGTTCGCAAAGGAAATTGGCTTGCTTTGGTGTAAGTACGTCCAACCAAACCTTCATTTAACTATCAACCTCGCCCTTGGCAATTCCTTGGAATCACTCCATCGGTATAGAAACGATTCACGAAAAATTCTGATCAACCCAGGGTTTTTCGTGTGATTTGGAGTGTAAACAATTGGATTCCAATGTCGCTCCGCTTCCTCAGCCGCCCAAATCACGAAAATTAGATCCCTGTTGTCAACTAGGGTTCCGCGAACAGGGTGCCATGGGTCGGGTGTTTCTCTGATTTGTGCCCCCATATTTCTTAGATCATCCAGATGTCGTTTGACTTGGCTGTCTGCGAGCTGCATCAGGATCTTAACATTCACACCCCTCGCCAAAGCCTTCCTAAGCTGAGGTTTCAACTTAGGAAGCCAAGAGAACAACGCGGTGGATATCAAGACCTCTTTAGAGGCTTCTTGAGCATACTCGCTAGTTCTCTTTTCCATTACTCTTAAGTCTCCTAAAGATTCAAGCAGTTCCTCCGCCTTCACTTGCAGATGGCTTTCCACGTAGATTGGCTCCACCTGCCTTTGTAGAGCTCTCATAGTCTCCTCTATTGCGAGTAGGTTTGTTTCGAAATTCCTGCGCACATGCGTTAGGTATCCGCGATTAGCTTCCTCGGGGGAGATGGCATGAAACTTTTTCGGCCTGCTCTCCACTATTCTCGCGAAGCCCTTCTGCATTAATTGTTCAAGCGTTCCATAAACTCGCGTTATCGGTACTGAAGTCAGTTTGGAGATTTCTTCCGCTGTTAATTCTCGGCTTTTCAGAAGGGCAAGATACGCCTCTGATTCATAGGAGGTTAGACCAATCCCTCGCAAGGATTCCGTGATGCGTGAAGCGGACATAGTTAACCCGTGTAGAGTTAAAAACAGTTAAATATTTCTATGGCGGACCTACGCAAGGTTCGCTCAATGTCATCACCTACACCGGCGCCTCAGACACTTATGTCCCTTGAGCCAGGTGAAATTTCTGTCAGAATTCGCGCTGGCACCCTAACTATTGGGGTAGTCGGCCTAGGTTGGATGGGATTGCCGACAGCATGCCTCTATGCAGATGCAGGCGCCCGAGTCATCGGTGCGGACATGAACCCTAAGGTTGTCGAGCGTGTAAGCAAAGGAGACCCACCAATCGATGAGACAGGCCTCCCCGTTATGTTGAAGAAAGCAACGAGGTCTGGCAAACTTACGGCCACTACGAGCACAGAGGAAGCCGCAGCCGACTCGGATATTCTATTCATCGTCGTTCCAACAATGATCGACAGACAGAAACGTGCAGATTACTCCGCCGTCGAAGACGCCTGCGTAAGCATTGGGAAGGGATTGAGGAACGGCAGCCTAGTGATATTCATGAGCACTTGCGGGCCCGGCGTAACCGATCGTGTAGTGAAGGCGACAATTGAAAAATACTCCGGACTCGTCGCAGGCCAGGGCTTCGGGCTCGCGTACAGTCCGATTCGTGCCATGGGCGGAAGAGCGCTCCAAGACATGCAAGGCTATAGCAAAATTGTTGGAGCCGTTGACAAGAAAAGCCTTGAAGCAGCTTGCGCCGCAATCTCAGTAATAGTGAAAGCTGAGCTAATCCGCGTCCGAGACCTTAGGACTGCAGAATTATCAAAACTCTTTGAGACGATCTACAGGGACGTTAACATTGCACTCGCTAACGAGTTCGCACTTCTTTGCGAGGAGGTGGGTGTGGACTACCTGGAGGCTATGAGAAGCGCCAACAGTCAGCCCTACTCTCATCTTCATTCAACCGGGGTTGGCGTGGGAGGTCACTGCTTACCAGTCTACCCCTACTTACTGGCGAGCGAAACTTACGCTCTCGACACGCGACTCAGGTTAGTCCTAGAGGGGCGGAAAATAAACGACCTCATGCCACGCCACGTCACCAAGCTTGCTTCCGATGGCATGCGGATTTCGGGCAAATCACTCAAAAGAGCAAAGGTCGTTGTCCTCGGAATAAGTTACCGGCCCAACGTCAAAGAGACACGCTATTCGCCGTCTCTGGATCTCATAGCGATTCTAAGAAAACGTGGGGCCCGAGTCACGGCCTTCGATCCTCTCTTCAACGCATCCGACATGGAATCACTCGGACTCACATCTGAACAAACCCTGCGCAAGGCCGTTGAGAAAGCAGACTGCGTGATATTGACGGTCGCCCACGACGATTTCAAGAACATGGACACCGTTGAGCTCGCCGCGCACATGTCCAAAAAAGGGCTGATTATTGACTGTACAGGCATCCTTGACCCGACAAATGTAGAGAAGAGCGGACTCGTCTACAGAGGTGTTGGGAGGGGTCTGTGGACGCGTTGAAGAAGCTTAGGACAGCAGTTATTGGGACAGGTTTCTGGGGGAAAAACCAGGCGCGTGTGCTATCTCAGTTGGACGTTGCGGAACTCGTGTGTGTCTGCGATACCAATGAGGTCAGCGCAAGGAGTGTAGGTACAGAATTCCAAGTACCTTACTCTACGCACCTTGACGAAACACTCTCACGCAAAGACCTAGACGCCGTAACGATTTGCACCCCAACCACAACCCACAAGCAAATCGCGACACAGGCTCTGCTAGCGGGAAAACATGCTCTGGTTGAGAAACCGATGACAAACACAGTTGTGGAAGCTCGTGAACTACTCTCCCTTGCAAAACGAGAAGGCCTTAGGTTGATGCCCGGTCACATTGAACGGTTCAACCCCACCGTTGATTACTTGAAATCCTTGCTTGATGATGGAAAACTCGGGACGGTTACCCTCCTTCTCGCAAGGCGGGTAGGAAGGTGGCCGGAAAGGATTGGTGATGTTGGTGTTGTGAGAGACACCGCCATCCATGATATCGACTTGGCGAGATATGTCTTCAATGATAACGTCAGCTCGGTTCACGCTAGAACAGGCAGCATTAGACACACAAAGGAAGATTACGCCGAAATTATGCTCCAATTTCAGAACGGAGGGACAGCTTTCATTGATGCAAACTGGTTAACACCCAGAAAAACACGAACACTGATCGTGACTGGAAGCGAAGCCACCGTGCAGCTGGATTACCTTACTCAGGAAGTCCTAGTCGAAAATTCTAGCACATCTTTCAAACCGAATTTGGAAAGAAAGGAGCCTCTACGAGCTGAACTCGCACATTTTTGCACCTCTCTGCTCAATGATCAACCATTTCGTACAAACGCCGAGGACGGGTTACGTGCCGTCGAAATCTGTGAAGTTGTTCTTCAATCCGGTACGTTGGGGCGGACTGTCACGCTAACGGCTCCCTCCGCGAGTTGACTGATGCTGAGATACGAAATCACGAATGAAATTTGTAGCGAATAGGTCAGCTCGCTTCTCCACTTGTCCCCTTCTCATGATTTGCGAAGCCCTGAGATGGTGGTAGAACTCGTGCAAGATCACGAAGGGGCTAGTTACGTATTCACTCTTCGACAAGTAGATCCGTCTCTCTTTCTCCAAGTAGCAAGCTAAAACTCGTCTATGCCGCTTCACCGTCCCTACCCTCAAGGCTGGTTCGCTAACTGCGTAGTACTTTGAGAGGAGCTTCAAAGCAAGCTCGGACCGTCCGTCTATTATAAGGCCAACCACTTTCGCGCGGAACAGCTGCTCCGAACCATAAGGTGCCTGTTCATTCATTGTGCTACAGGAGAAGAGACTAGAAAGTGGTATATTTCAGTTGAAAGGTGGATAAAATACGGATGATTCTGCATTGAAGCGGAAATTGATGGATATACTAGCCTGTCCAATAGACAAATTCTATCCGCTTGAACTGCTCGTCTTCGAGGAAAAAGAAGAAATCAGTTCAGGAATAATCACATGCCCAAAATGCAACCGATACTACCCTATAATTGACGAGATCCCGCATATGCTTCCCGACGAGCTAAGAGAGCGAGATGAAGATTTGAAATTTCTTGAGAAATGGAGAAGTAAGATTCCCGAAAAAGTTCTCGCGGAAGGTAAGCCTTTCAGCCTTAAACCACCTGGATGACTTTGGAACACAAAATGAAACTGAAGTGTGGGGAGTCAGTTGAAGCAGCTCATTCGAACGCCTAATGCGCCACAGCCCATAGGGCCTTACTCTCAGGGCGTCAAAGCAGGTAATTTCCTGTTCGTGGCCGGGCAAGGAGGAGCCGACCCTAAGACTGGGACGATGGCCGAGGGAATAGAGGCTCAAACTCGTCAGACATTATCGAATATCAAGGGCATCGTTGAGGCCTCGGGCTTTTCAATTCGCGACGTGGTAAAGGTATCAATTTTTCTTAGGAGCATGGATGATTTCAAGAATGTAAACGAAGTCTACAAGACGTTCTTTCCCGAGGACCCCCCAGCAAGAACTACCGTCGAGGCTAAACTTCCTGGACAAGAGATGCTCATTGAGATTGATGCCATTGCATATATTGAATGAATTCGCGAAATAGGTTTATCGAGCAAAGTTTTACAAAAGTAAAACGGTGCCGTAGAATGGCGCTCTTTCTGACCAGAAAGGATGTTGAAGCATGCCTCACTATGGATGACACGCTGGAGGCTGTTGAAAGTGCATTCAAGGAACATGGGCAAGGAACCACAATCATGCCTGTCAGGTCGAGCATCAGACTTGAGAAGGTTAAGGGAACAACTCTCTTCATGCCGGCCTACATGGGGACGATGGGTGCAATGGGAATCAAGGTCGTGTCCGTGTATCCCGACAACCCCTCAAGATACGCTCGGCCAACGACCCTGGGCGTAGTCCTCCTTACAGATCCGAAGGATGGTGAGTTACTTGCAATAATAGATGGAACTTTTCTGACTGCTATGCGAACGGGTGCTGCGGGAGGGGTTGCGGCCAAATACCTGGCTAGAAAAGACGCCAAGAAAGTTGGAATACTGGGCGCTGGGGTTCAAGGAAGGACACAGATAATTGCAGCCTCCAAGGTCAGGAGAGTGGAGCAAGTAAAGGCCTACGACGTCGCTCGCGATAGGTGCGAACTCTTCTGCCAACAGCTCTCGAAGGAGCTTGACATTCAAATCACACCAGTTGATAGCGCCGAGGAGGCTGTAAGGGGATCTGATATAGTCATTACAACGAGCACTTCGAAAATACCAATTTTGAACGGCGACTGGCTAGATGAAGGGACCCATGTAAACGCGATTGGCTCTCATACGCCGGACACACGAGAACTCGACGCCGCATCTATAAAACGCGCAAAACTAGTGGTCGATTCAAGAGAAGCCGCATTAAAGGAAGCTGGAGACATAATGATCCCAATTTCGCAGGGCCTTATCACCCCTGATCAAATCCATGCTGAACTCGGCGAGATTGTAACGAACAAGAGAGTGGGCAGAACAAGTGATAATGAAATAACTATTTTCAAATCCTTGGGGCTCGCAATCCAGGACGTCTCAACAGCTAGCAAGGTCTACGAGCTTGCGTTGAAATGTAGCGTGGGTACGCAAATCGCAATCTAAATGACTAAACCTCATAGGATACCGCAATGACTTATTTCTCTAAGGCATTTAGATATGATGCAGGAAAATCGAAGCCTTGCCCAAGCTAACTTTCATCGACTGCCAGATTGCAGGCATATCTGGAGACATGTTGTTAGCCGCTTTGATCGATGCCGGAGCGGATATCAGCAGACTTCAAGAAATTCTAGAACTAATCCCCAAACATTATCCCAGATGCAAGTCACTTCACCTAGCGACTAAGGAGGTCAAGAAACATGGATTTCGATCTTGCTCTGTGGATTTCATAATTTCCGAGAAGAATGAAGAAACTCCCGCCCAAGAACTCATTGATGCAACTGATTCAATAGCAGATGCATCAAACCTAAGCGAAAAGGCGAAGTCTTTCGCGCGGGCATCGATCCGAGCCCTAACCGAAGCTGAGTGTAAACTGCACGGTGTTCAGATGTCGGATGCACATCTCCATGAGGCCGGTTCCGCGGATACTTTGGCAGACATTTTCGGAGTTGCATCTGCTTGCGACTCCCTAGGAGTTTTTGATGGTGAAATATGTTCATCTGCGGTAGCTTTTGGAGGCGGCCCTATTGCGTTTTCTCATGGAACCGTCGCAAGTCCGGCGCCTGCCGTTTTGGAGATAGCTACCCGAAGTGGAATTCCAATTATCGGCGGCCCTGAAGCTGGTGAACTTGCGACTCCCACAGGCGTTTCTATGCTTTCTGCTTTGACACAGAAATTTCGTGAATTGTATCCGCCTATGATCCCCGAAAACGTAGGGTATGGTGCCGGCAAGAACGAGCTGGCTAAGACGCCGAATTTACTAAGAATCGTCATTGGACACACTTTGTCCGGGGGGTTCGGGTCTGAAACGGTTCAAGTCCTCGAGACGAACCTTGACGACGTACCGGGTGAGGCCGTAGGTTACGCCTTACAACGGATTCTTGAGTGCGGGGCTATGGATGCTTGGATTACCCCGGCCCTTTTCAAGAAGACACGGCCTGGTCAAGTTCTACATGCGATTTGTGAACCACGTGATGCACAGAAGATCGCCGAGATTATGATTCAAGAAACGGGAACACTCGGCGTTAGATTCCAGCAATGGAATCGCATAACTTTGCAAAGGGAGATCGAGAAACTCAAATTACATGTATCTGGCAAAGTCTTTGACGTGAGAATGAAAGTTGCTAGAGACGAATTCGGCAAAATTGTAAGAGTAAAACCGGAATTCGAAGATCTCCGTGTGATAGCTCAGGCGCTCTCCATCCCAGCCCAAGAGGTGTCAGCTATGGTGATGCGAGAAACAATGCAATTGGAAGCACGAAGAAGTGGCGTTTAGGCTCGGCGTTTGGCGTATTCAATTAACCCAAGCGCTGGCACGATGCTTCCTGCCAGTAAAGCCGTCAGAACGAGCCCCGCGCTCGCAGCCATCATCAGAACAGTTATCGTGAATAACTCTGAAACAACAAATCCTGCTAGAAGTATGACAAAAGCAATGGCCATCCACTTCGCGACTCTGCTTTTTGTTTGGGCGCTGATTCTCTTCCTCTCTAGCCAAAGTATCCCTGAGAGTGGAAGGGCAAGGTATGCGATTCCGATGAGGGAACTAGCGATTATGCCAGCCACTAAAGCAGCTGCTTCTGGTTCAAACCCGAGCAAGGCGTAGGTTGTGGATGCGAGGTGTAGGATACCCAGCAAGGGGTATAGTGCTTGCTTGATCACGAACCGAGTTGTGGAATGCGTGTACTCGTATTGTGCGACTGCGGGACTGAAGGAGTAATACCATGCATTGAAAACCGTCATGAAGTTTGAGCCAGCGAATGTTTGCATTATCTGTTGGTCCCGGAAGTCCCGTAGAAACTGAACTTCGGGCGCAAGCTCTGAGCCAAACGTGGCTGTGGCGATAATGCAGGGTGATACGCGAACGTTGATGACTATTTGATGCGTTCTAGTTGGGTTCGAGCTTGTTCCAGTAATTGTCAGCTGATAGGTTCCGGATGTATCTTTGAATGCAATAATTTCCATGGTTGTTGACCCAACCTCTTGAGGCAGGAGTTGCAAGTTCGGTGGGGAGAAGCTAGCACCTAGACCAAGTTCTTTTGGTGAGAATGACCCGTCGAGGTTCACGGTGCTGTCGAAGGATCCGAGTGAGGTTACACTGATTGGGATATCGGCTCGAGACCCTTGCACTAAAATGACTTGGCTGACAGGCGAGGTTATGTTAAAGTCTCTGAACACTTCAGTAATTACTAAAACCGGGGTTTTGGCTGGATGTTGGGGCGACCCCCCGCTGGACATTCCTGTAATCGTTATGGGGTATGTGCCGGCTGGAGTATCCGCATTAGTCTGGATGTCAAGTTCAGATGAAAATGTCGGTAGCCCGCTGGAGACTGTGAATGAACCAGTCGCGAGAGGCGGGAGTCCAGTGTAGCTTAGGCTTACGGATTTGGGAGTTCCACTCGTGAGGTTGACCACCAAGTCAAAGGAAGCTGACCCTCCTTGCGGAACTGTTACATTTGTTGGGCTAGTCATATTGATTTCGTACGCAAATGTTGGTGGTGGTGGCGGTGGCGTGATTTGCACTGTTAGGCTGATTGGAGTAGTTTGGTTCTGGCCTCCGCTGCTAGCTTGGACATCCATTAGGTAAGTTCCCGTAGGCGTCGCGCTAGTTGTGGCAATAGCAAGCGTCGACGTAAATGGAGGGGTTTGAGTCTGTGGGTTGAATAGGGCAGTTACGTTGGGAGGAATATTCACAAGCGAAAGTTGAGCGGGTAGCGGGATGCCGCCGGTCAAGGTCACCTTCACATTGTAAGTTGCTGTTTGTCCCTTGTTAACAGTCTGCGGAGTTGGAGAGGCAGAAACTTGAAAAACATAAGGAGTGCTGAGCCGCCCTATCCGGTTTACAGTAGCATTACTCTCAGTAAACCAGAGATTGTTAGCTGAGTCTATGGTTATTTGGTCCGGTCTCGCGGTTTTGTTCGGAAGGCTATACTCAGTAATACCGTTCACTGGACCCTGAGATATTCCTACGTTTGAAGTCTCAAGAGGAGCTTCTTGCGAACTCACCGGTACACTGGTTGTAACTGTCGCGGGCGAGATGTTCGAAGTCATTGATGCGGGAGAGGGACAGGAGGGTACTCCTACAAGTGGTGGGATTGTGCAGTAAGCCGCAGTTAGGCTTACGGGGGCGAAAATAGTTGTTGTGTTCAGGTTCGCAATTCTTCCCGCGTTGATTTCAGCGAACCAGATCGCATTTCGAGAAGAATCGAACGTTAAACCTGTCGGTCCTGAAGCGATTGATGGTATAGAGGATTCCATATAGCTTGATAATGCCCCACCCGTGTCATTCCAGAGAATCGAGATTTTATTGGCGTTAGCATTCGAGAAAATTATAGAGGGAATAGAGGTTACCGATCCGTACGTTATGTCCGTCGGCTGGTATGAAGGGCCTATGGCGTTAAGATTCCAAAGAGTCAGGCGATTACTGGTTGCCTCTAACCGGCCAATCATGTTACCTGTGGTTTCAGTGAACCACACGAATCTGTTGGTTCCACCACTCGAAGTCGGGACCGTTTGAACGTAAATGCCCCAAGGTGTGAGGAGTGGCGAGCCTGGAGCTGTGGTTGCCCCTGGTAAAGTCCACTCTGTTAGGCTGTTATTGCTAGTCTCAATTCTACCTATCGCGTCTCTTCCAGACTCGGTGAACCAGATATCATTATTCTCGTCCACGTAGATTCCAATAGGGTTCCCCCCAGCCGAGAGGTGCCACTCGGTAAACGTGTTGTTGGCTGGGTTGAAACGAGCGATAGCATTAGCCGCATATTCTGTGAAGAAAACCTGAGTGTAATTAACCCCTGAGACCTCGACCTCTTTAATGAAAAGTTTCCGTGGCTGACTTTGGGCTGAAGGTGTGTTCCATTCAGTGAAACCATTGCTGGAGGGGTCGAACATAGCGAGTTTGCTAGTCGTGTTCTCAGTTATCCAGACTTTCCCGGAGTTGTCTACTCCGATTCCAACTGGACCACCAGACGTTGAGGGCACCGCCCACTCGGTTAGAGCGAGCAGTGGTATGGGAGTGACGGCTGCAACGTGAAGGTTAGGCGAGACGTTTCCCGTGTGGGCGAAAACGTTCGTAGTGTAACCAGTTCCGGAGAACAGAACTAGGACCATTAAGGCGACGGCGGGGATGATTTTTCTCCTTGAATCCCCCGTTGGCCTCTTTAAGGACATCCAGGGCACTTGCTGGGCATGCTTTGGTGCGAATAAAAGTGTTTTTGCCATTTATGGCGATTCCAAGTAGGTATGAAGCAAACAATGGCCTCTATGGAATGGAAAACAGGCTACCCTAAGACAAGTTCGACAAGAGCCACGGTATGGTGTCATGAAATAGCCATAGGCCTACTATGCGGGGCGTTTTCGCTCTTTCTTTTCTTCCTTGTTTTCCAAAACTCGGCCACATTTGGCGCAGAACTTCGCCTCGACCAAGTTCTTCTGCTTACACACAGGGCAAATGACTGACGGCGCAACCACTAACGCAGATTTGGCTTTCACGAAGACAACATCACCGATCTTTTCTATGTCGTCGAAGGAAAGGAACGATTCTTCCTCCTCCCCCGCCTCAATAACCAACGCTAGGCGACCGTCAGATGACCATGCGAAATCCTTCGTAACACCCAACTTCTTAGCTTCGCTATCAACTACTTCCTTGCCTATGACTTCTTCCCGCCTTCTCCATTGCACCAAAGCTAAAGCCTCATTTGCGTTTTGTTAGTGACCTGCTTGAGTATTTAGCATTGTGCAGCTCAATGCGCACGCAGTACCCCTCTGAAGCTGGATGGGCAGGACTTTGAAGGAACAAGATGGAATACTCTTACCCTTGAGCATGGCAGAAAAAGGACTCCGGATATTGCGAGAGCTTAAGCTCGTTGATACTAGCCACCGATTTCTTCGGAGAGATTGGGCAATCCACGTCCCCCTGCTCCGTGAGTTGACAGAAAACGAAACTCAAATAATAAAAGTGCAAATTGGTGACTTTCGGAGTCAACGCGGTTTCTTCAGAGAAATCGAGAGCAAACCGAAAAGACTTGACGCATATCTTCGAGGCAAAATTCCGGATGAATTGATATCAGGATTGCCTCGGTCTTTCGACTCGATTGGCGACATTGCCGTCATCGAACTGCCCGAAAGTATGGAACAGTTCTCAGCGGTAATTGGACGAGGAATAATAGAAACAAACCCTCACATACGACTCGCATTAAGAAGATCTAGCCAAGTCGAGGGACCATTCAGAACTCGAAAGTTCGAAGTCATGGCAGGGGTTGGCGGAACTGAAACATTCTATCGAGAGTTTTCATGCCGGTTCCATCTCGACGTTTCAACAGTCTACTTTAGCCCAAGGCTTTCCCGTGAGCGAATGCGAATCGCCCAACAGGTTATTCCCGATGAGATTATTGTCGACATGTTTGCTGGCGTGGGCCCATACTCCATACTGATCGCGAAACTCCAACCAAAGTCGACTATCTATTCTGTGGACATTAATCCAGCGGCTGTGAAGTACCTTAGGGAAAACGCTTTTGCAAACGGTGTTGCCGACCGGGTAATTCCAATGGAAGGTGATGTGAAAGAACTTGCGAGAAAAGATTTACACGGACTCGCTAACCGCGTTATTATGAATCTTCCTTCTGAAGCCGTGAACTACCTCCCTGCCGCTTCTCAGATACTCAAGGACGAGGGAGGCATGGTTCACTTCTACTCGTTTGCGCAAAGAGAAGAAAACATCAATTCGGTCATTAGCTCGTTCCGGTTGAATGTAGAAGCACAGAATAGGCGGATAAAATCAGTGCGTTTCTGTAAGACGATTAAAGAAGTTGCACCAAAACGAGTTGAGGTGGCTATCGACGCGCTCTTGAGTGCTAGAGTTCCACGATGATACGTACCCGCAATCGTGTATCTGAATGAGTTAGTGCATCGATAAGTTCCCTGTTGAGGTCGTTTGCTGCTTTATCGGCTCTAAGCATGATGGTGCGATTCGAAACATAAGATGACTTTCTTCCAACCGACTCGATATGATGGTTGAATGAAAGTTTGGGGCTACCGCATCCCACGATGGAATCAGTGATTCCGGCCGCTTCGAGTTCGACTCGAATTGTGGATTCATCGTGTTTACACAGCTCTTTGAAATCATATGATAAGTCGCGCGGGCCCTTGTTGGCGTTGACGCCGATAACACAATCCCCGCGGCGTGTAAGCTCCGTGTGTTTTGTGATTTCGAA
>Ga0187778_10001234_pt1 | contig 17942 bp, 16 predicted proteins | sample 1015_Q2_SP5_20_M_FD_132418 | JGI IMG/M metagenome (GOLD analysis project Ga0187778, IMG submission 132418) | Tropical peat soil microbial communities from peatlands in Department of Meta, Colombia - 1015_Q2_SP5_20_MG | ecosystem: Environmental > Terrestrial > Soil > Wetlands > Peat | place...
CTACCCGGGACAAACGTTGACTTGAGCAAGGTGGCAACCTAAGATGCCGGGCAATGACGGCTATTCCTATGAAAACTTCTTCGGCAGCTCTCACGGCCGTGATTTTATCTCTGTTTCTCAGCGCTTTCTCCGTTGGGGGAGCGCAGACGCCTCGCCAGAAGCCAGGAGTGCGCTTCCTCCAGTTTTCGGAGGTGGCAGAAACTCTCGGGATGTATTCGGCTTCGGGGATTCCCGGCAGCGAAATAAAGGATGAAGCTCAATGGGACTCCTGGATTCGCGCGCAGGACAAGGCGGTGCGTGACCGCATTGACCTCGGGACGGAAGATTCCATAAGCAACCTGATTCTGTTCGGGACTTCGTTCACCAACCTGCCGCGCCTCGAGGGTACCGAGCAGGCTGTTGACCTTTCCGGCCTTCTAACATCCGCGGCCAGGCAAAGGGTGCGCGCCTTTTTGCAGGCGCTGGAGAAAAGCCAAACCAACGAGCGGCTGAGCTTTGCTCGTTTCTTCTTGGCTCAGAAGGGTGTCGCAGACCATGCCCTGGAATCGTATTTAGCCTCCAATCTAGTGCGGATGGCACGTGAACAAGCCGAATACGAAGAGAAACTGAAGCAGGCCACGCAGGCCGGGGCGCCCGACCAGTTGTACTTTACCCGAGGAACTCTCTTCCAGGCGCGCGGACTTTCCGCGGACACTTCTTTGCTGCCCAATTTCGCGCTGGAGGAGACGCTTCGTTCGCTGGTGGCCAAAGGAGCCGCGCCGCCTGCCATTCGGCGTATCGCCGTGATCGGACCCGGCCTCGATTTCGCTGACAAAAGGGCCGGCTATGACTTTTACCCACTTCAGACGATTCAGCCGTTCGCGATCATGGAGGCTGCTGTCCGGACCGGGCTTGCCAAGCCAGACGAGGTTCGCGTCGTGACCCTGGATTTGAACGCGGCTGTGAATTCACACGTTGCCACGGTTGCGGAACGCGCGAAGGCCGGCCTGGCCCTGGTCTTGCAGCTTCCATGGGACACCCAGCCGGATTGGACTGTCGCGGCTAAGGCTTACTGGCAGCATTTTGGAGAGACTCTGGGGAAACCAGCGAAAGCGCTGGCCGTGCCAAAGAGCGTCACGAGTATCGAGAATCGAGCCGTTTCTATTCCGCCGCAGGTCGCGGCTCGGGTGGAAGCGCGCGATGCCAATGTCGTAGCGCAAACCATGGATTTGGTCGATGGAAAAGGGTTTGACCTGGTGATAGCCACCAATGTTCTGGTCTACTACGACCTGTTTCAACAGGGTCTGGCGATCGCCAGCATTGCCAACATCATGAACCCCGGCGGCATCTTCCTCTGCAACAATGCCCTCCCCGCACGACACGATCACCGCCTCAAGTACCTCGGCAGGAAAAGCTTGTCCTACGTGAACAATGGCGCCTTCGGAGATGATGTCGTCGTATACAGACGCGAGTGACGGCGCAACGGAGCCGGTCAGGGCAGCACGGCATTTCCTTGCGGCCCGCCTTTCTGCAGGGTCGCTTCTGCAATTCCTTACTTGACGCCCACCGCTCTGCACCGACAGCTCTGTTAGCCGTCCGCGCGCCTTACATTAACAATCGCTTCGCTTGAATCTCTCAGTGCCGTCTTGGGCTTCAGTAAGGCCGACCCGTTTGGAAGTCTCTTCCCCGACTTGCTCCCGGCGCCTTTTTTGACCGACAATGTCCCGCGCACATTTTCCAATTCCCCAACCGGAGTGATCGTCCATGACCGACCTCAGTGTTCGCGATATCCTCAATCTCTATAATCCCGCTGATCCGCTCGAAAGAGCCTGGACCATCCCCGCTCCCTGGTATTTCGACACGCGCATTGAAACTCTGGAGCGCGAGAGCGTCTTCGCCGCCAATTGGCAAGTCGTCGGCCGCCTGGATCAAATCAAGGAGCCGGGCCAGTTCTTCACCATTGACGTGAACGAGGAACCTCTCCTCATTGTCCGCAGTGACGACGGCAAGCTCCGCGGCTTCTTCAACGTTTGCCGCCATCACGCCGCCGCCGTTGAGCCCCAACCCGCGGGCTGCGCCAAACAGTTCCGCTGCCCCTATCACGGTTGGACATATGGCAACGACGGCGCGCTGAAGGGCATGGTCGAATTTGAAGGCGTCTGCAATTTCGATCGCAAGGACAACGGCCTCGTCCCAGTGCGAGTCGACACCTGGGAAAACTTCGTATTTGTGAACCTCGATGACAAGGCCGCGCCGCTGCAAGACTTCCTGGGCAAAGTGCCTTTGCTCGTTGCGCCTCTGAAAATTACCGAAAAGCTGCACTACTTCGACCGTCGTGTCTACACCCTCAAGTGCAACTGGAAAGTCTACGTGGACAATTATCTCGACGGCGGCTACCACGTGCCCCACGCTCACAAGGGCCTCAGCAGCGTCGTCGAGTACACCAAATACACCATCGAGAATTTTGAGCGGTCTTGCCTGCAATCGAGCCCGCTCGATGCCTCTGCCGCGCTCGACTCCGCCATCGGCGCCACCCGCCAGGGCCACGCCTTCTATCTGTGGATCTATCCCAACTTCATGATCAACGCCTACTCCGGCGTGATGGACACCAACCTTGTTCTCCCGCTCGGGGTTGACAAATGTGCGGTCATCTTCGACTACTATTTCGCGGATATCAGCCATGCCGCCGCGCAACATCATCGCCAAAGCATCGCCGTAAGCGAAAAAGTGCAGGATGAGGACATGGCCATCTGCGATTCCGTGCAACGCGGCCTCGCCTCGCGCGCATATGTCGCCGGACGCCTCTCCGTCCGCCGCGAAGCCGGCGAGCATCTCTTCCACCGTCTGCTCCACGCGGATCTTGCGCTGGCCTTAAGTCGTGCCACAGCAATAGAATGAAGACGGTCTCCAGCAGGCGGTTAGCAGTCATCAATAGATTTGATAACGGCTAGATCAAGATGAACCACATCTGCTTCGCAATTCTGCTCGTCCTGTTGGCTCAACCTAGGCAATTAACTCAGACCCCGAATTCTGCAGCCCAGGCTGATCAACCTTCCAAGATTCCCGAAGGAGAAGCGCATTTCACGGCGGACCAGCTGAACAAATATTATCTCGTCTACGACAACCCGGATGTGCGTTACCTAAGAGCAGCATTCGACGCATATCTGCAGGGTAAAGCCAAAAGCACGGAAGAGACGAAATGGTTGGACAAATGGAGTAAAGATTATTACCGAAGCAAATTCATCGTCCTGTCCCGCCAGATAAGCACATTTGGTGGAACGCTTATTACGATGATGTTCCAGGATCGCCCGGACAAGGTGTTTGTGGCCTGGATTTATGGCGAGGGCACCGAGAGAGCATTAACATTGCGAAGATTCGACCAGAGCCCCGGCTTCACCGATGGGGACGTTAAACGAATTCGAATAAGGTATCGTGCAATGCTGGAAGATAAGTCACACGCCATGTAGACCAGAAGGCGCGCCTTCGTTCAAAAATCACAGTCTTGTTCTTGTACGACAGGACTGGATTCTCTATGTACGACCGAACCCCTTTGCACTCCGCGCTATCGCACTACAGCTTTTCAAAAAAGCGCGCGATCTTCTTTCCACCCTCTTCGCTGTAATAGACCGTTGTCTTGGCGGCCTTGTCTGTGGCTTTCCCTATGCCTTTGGCTGCCTCGGCGGTGTCATGCCCGACGACGTCGAACGTCTGCTCTGTGCCATCCGCGGCCTTGACCACCACGGTTTTACCGCCTTGTCCGACCTTGGTCACCTTGCCATCCACGGACTTTAGGCCGCCCTTACCGACCTTCTCTACTTCCGTGGCGGTTTTCTCGCTGCCCTTCGCCGTGTAGTGCACTACCACTTCGGAGCCTTCCGAAAGGCCCTTGAATCCTTCCTTGGCGCCGGCAGCCGTTTTGTCCGCGCCCCATACTGCGGTTTTGTCAACAAAATGCACGGTGCTCTCCGCGCCATCCTTTGTCTTCACCACCATCGTCTTTGTCGCAGAATCCAGCTTCGTGATGGTTCCATGCAAAGCGCTCACTACGTCATCCGCAGCTCGCACGCAGAAAACTGCCAGCAAAGCGACTACGGCAAAACGAATCAGCATTCTCATTCGATGCTTCCTCCTCAGGAGTTCTGGGCTTTCTTATTGGATGCTCGTAGGCTTCTCAGGGTTCCACAATTCCCTAAAACGACCTCGACGATCGCGCAAACTTACATGACCAACGACTTCGCGATGCCTGCTTCATTCTCTCTCGACAATTTGCGCATGCAGCAGAACACCAGCGCCCTCGAGCTAGTGCCCGTAACGGGCGTCAGGTTCACCCCGCCGCTTCTGATTTCTTCGAAAAGTACTGCAGGTGCGTACTATTTCACGCCGACGTGAATCTCCGCCTGCCAGCTATACGCATCCATCGCTTGCCCATCATAAACCTCGTAATCGGCCTGGTAGGTGCGGGTGGACCCAAGCTCACCTTTGTCTTCTGCCTCCGCAATTCTCTGCCAGGCCGCGGGAATGACTTCCCATGCCGGGCCCTTTTCGGTTGGAAAAATGGCGTAATTCCCGGCGGGAATGGTCTTCAGAACCAGGCCCTCTGGCACCTTGGACTTGTCGGTCACTCTCGCACCGATAACGATGGAATACTCCCCGGCCCGTTTGTTGGCGAAGTCAGTGTAGACGGCATAGACGTTCTGGTCCGCCTTATTCGGAATTTTCTGCAGCACGCCTTCCTGCATGAATTTCTGCCACTGCAGGCCGATGACGCCTTGCCCGGACATTTCCTTCTCCGCACTCGTGCGAGCCTCAATGCCAACGATGTAGAACTCGTCTTGATGAACCATTTTTGGCTTGGCTGCCGGGGCAGGAGTTTTCGTCTGTGCGGTAGCAAGATTTGCAAGCAACGCAAGCCCGAGAATCAGAAGAAATGATTTGCTGAATTTCATGTATGTGAACCCTTTCGCGAGCAGGACGATTTGGGCGGCCCTGACTCGAGTCGCTCCGTCGGCCCAGTCTCTTACTCACCATAAAGCTGCTGCAGTGCGTGACCTCACCGTCAAGGATGACCCGCGTCACAGTATCCTTCGCCGCATGCTCTGTCTGAGCAACTTCGTGAAGGTACATGATTGTATACGCAGCCAGTGGAACAAAATTACGACGTTCTCACGCCGAGCCCGAAAGAAAAGCCGCAGCACCTACGGGCCCGTTCACGCTTCATTGACCCCGGCGGAAGCCTCCCCTATAATTTTTGTGCAAGGAATGTTGAGGTAGCCCGCCGAATTGCCGCTGGGTAATTTCTGAAATTCTTGCAAATGGTGCGGGGTAGGAACCGGATTTTGCGTTTCGCGCGCCTCAGGGACGCATCCATCCGGCCTTCGTTGATATTCGAGATTGCACAAGGGAGAGAACATCATGGCGGAAGCGACGTGCCGGAAAGAGCTGGACCTGGAAATTCCGGCCGAGGAAGTCTCCAAAGCCACCGAGAAAGTGGCCAAGGAATTGGCCCGCATTGCGCGGGTCCCGGGATTCCGGCCGGGCAAGGCTCCTATTTCTTTGATCAAGCGGCGTTTCGCCGAAGACATCAAGGGCGAGGTCCTCCAGACTCTGGTGCCCGAGCACGTGGAAAAGGCCGTCGCTGAGCAAAAGCTCACCCCTGTCTCGCAACCTCAGGTGGACAAACTCGATTTCAAGGAAGGCCAGCCACTGAAGTTCCGCGCGTCGTTTGAAGTCCTGCCTGAATTTGCCCTAGGCAACTACAAGAACCTCGAAATCGAAATCCCCGAAATGACCATCACCGATGACAGCGTCGCCACTGCGCTCGCGGAGATGCAGCAGCGCGCCGCTACCTTCGCCCCGGTCGAAGGCCGTGTCGTTCAGGACGGCGATTTCGTTCAGGTCAAGCTCCTCGGCACGCCCGACGGTGGCGGCGATCCGCTCCAGGCCGAAAGCGTTCTCTGCCATGTCGGCGCCGAAGAAACTATGGAGCCGTTTAACACTAACCTGCGTGGGGCGAGTGTCGGTGACCACAAGAATTTCGACGTCGAGTATCCCGCCGACTATCCCGACGCCAAGCTTGCCGGCAAGAAGTTCCACTACACCGTTGATGTTCTCGGTATCAAGACCAAGAAGCTTCCCGAACTCAATGACGAGTTCGCCAAAGATGTCAGTGACGCCACTTCCCTCGACGAACTGAAGAAGAAAGTCCGCGACAGCCTGGAACACGAGCGCGATCACCGCCTCAAAGAGTTGCAGCGGGAGAAAATCCTCGCCGAAATCGTCAAACTCCACGACTTCCCGGTGCCCGATTCACTGGTCGAACATCAAATGGACGTGCGCCTCGAGCGCGTCGTGCGCTCTCTCGCCCAACAAGGCGTGGATCCGCGCGCTGTCAATGTTGATTGGGTCAGCCTTCGCCGCAGGCAAGAGGAGCGCGCCCGCGATGACGTCAAGGCGGAGCTGGTCGTCGACCGCATCGCTACGGAAGAGAAAATCGACATCGGCGAAGAAGAATTGCAGCATGAGCTCGAGCACATGGCAAGTCACGGCGGCGAATCCGCCGAGGCAATTCGCGCTCGTTTGACAAAGCAGGGTGCCCTCGATAGGATGAAAGCGAAGCTGCGGAGTGACAAGACCGTGGATTGGCTGGCGCAAAATGCGCGGGTTAAGACGGTTGCCGCGGCGAGCGCCAAGTGAAGCCAACCTCGCGTCTACAGGCAAATTCTCTCACATGAAAAACTACGACGATCCACAATATCGCGCGACCACTCTTGTTCCCATGGTCGTGGAGCAAACCAGCCGCGGCGAGCGCGCCTACGACATTTACTCCCGCCTCCTCAAGGAACACATCATTTTCATCGGCACTCCGATTGACGACCATGTCGCCAACCTCGCCACCGCTCAGATGCTCTTCCTACAGGCCGAGGATCCGGAGAAGGACATTCAGCTCTACATCAACTCCCCTGGGGGTTCCATCACCGCCGGCTTCGCCATCTACGACACCATGCAATTCGTGAAGCCCGACGTCGTTACCACCTGTGTCGGTCAGGCAGCTTCCATCGCCGCCGTGCTCCTGTGCGGTGGCGCGCCGAAAAAGCGCTTTGCCCTGCCCAACGCGCGCATCTTGATTCACCAGCCCTGGATGAGCGGCCTTGGCGGTCAGGCCACGGACATCGACCTCCATGCCAAGGAAATCCTCCGCATGCGCTCCACCATCAACGCGCTCCTCTCGAAGCATACCGGACAGCCCATTGACCGCATCGAAAAGGATGTCGAGCGCGACTACATCATGAACCCGGAGCAGGCCAAGGACTACGGGATGATTGATGAGATCATCTTCAAGCACCGCTAAGGCTTCATGCGGGGCCCCGCCCCGTCATTTCAAGGAGCGAAGTGACGAGAAATCTCTCCTTATGTCCCTAAAAGCGGCTTCGACCGCGAGTTCCTTATTCACAGCAGCCGCATGATATTCTGTTTTACACGGGAAAGATTCGGCCTAGAATGGGTATCAAGAACTCCAGCGACTGATCTGGAGGAGGGGCCTGTCCACACGTGAAAAAATATAGCCCAGATGAGCCGCTGCGCTGTTCCTTCTGTCACAAGACCCAGGAACAGGTCGAAAAGCTGATCAGTTCGCCTTCGGACTATCCCCGGGCTTACATCTGCAACGAGTGTGTGGGCGTCTGCCAGACCATTCTGGAAGACGAGAAGCGCGAACAGGCCGTCGCCCCGGCGCGCCGCCTGCCTCGTCCGCCCGAAATCAAGCAATTTCTCGACGGCTACGTCATTGGCCAGGAGCGCACCAAAAAGAAATTGGCCGTCGCCGTCTACAACCACTACAAGCGCATCTTCCTGAACAAGCAACCCGGCGAAGTCGAACTGAGTAAGTCCAACATTCTCCTCATCGGCCCCACTGGCACCGGAAAAACCCTCCTCGCGCAGACCCTTTCACGCATGTTGGACGTCCCCTTCGCCATCGTTGATGCCACAACCTTGACTGAAGCGGGCTACGTCGGCGAGGACGTCGAGAACATCATCCTGAAGCTGCTCCAGGCAGCAGATGGCGACGTCCAAAAAACGCAGCAGGGCATCATCTATATCGACGAAATCGACAAAATCGCCAAGAAAGATGAGAACCCCTCCATCACCCGCGACGTCAGCGGCGAAGGTGTGCAGCAAGCCCTTCTGAAGATTCTCGAAGGCACCGTCGCCAACGTTCCTCCGCAGGGTGGCCGCAAGCATCCCCACCAGGAATTTACGCCCGTGGACACCACCAACATCCTATTCATTTGTGGTGGCGCGTTCGTCGGGCTGGAAAAGATCATCGAGCGCCGCGTCGGCCAGCGCTCCCTCGGTTTCCACACCGATACCGCTCCGGCAACGGCTCTCCGCCGCAATGCCGAACTCCTCGAGCAGGTTCAGCCCAGCGACCTCATCAAGTACGGGCTCATCCCTGAATTTGTCGGCCGACTCCCCGTCGCGGGCATCATGAGCGATCTGGACAAGCCCGCACTCATGAAGATTTTGACCGAACCCAAGAACGCCCTCCTGAAGCAGTACCAGCGCCTCTTCGAATTTGAGAACGTGCGCCTGCGCTTCACCGACGACGCCCTCGACACTGTGGCGGAGTTGGCTCTTCAGCGCAAAGTCGGCGCCCGCGGCTTGCGTATGATCCTCGAAGACCTCATGCTGGAATTGATGTATCACTTGCCGATGCAGAAGAGAGTGCGCGATTTCGTGGTCACTGCCGATATGGTGCGCGGCCGCGAGATTAATTGGAGCTTGCTCGAAAAGGCCGGATGAGGCCTCTGCGGGCAACTGGGGGGAGTTTCAGGGACCTGCATGTTTAACCGCGAGAAACAGGAAATGAAGCGCGTGCCCATGATGCCGGTGCGCGACATGGTCATCTTCCCGCAGCAGATGACCCCGTTCATCGTCGGCCGCGAAGCCAGCGTTCGTGCGCTCGAAGAAGCCCTCGCCGGCGACAAGAAGATTTTTCTCTCCACCCAACATGACGCTTCGGTTGACGACCCCAAGCCCGAAGAGATTTACGCTGTCGGCACTCTCGCCAACATCGTCCAGAGCGTGAAGCTGCCCGATGGCAACATTAAGGTCCTGGTTGAAGGTGTAGAGCGCGCTCGGTCCCTTTCCATAAGCACCGAGGAGGGCTTCTTCCGCGCCAATATCCGCCTCCTCAGCGCGCGCATCGAGAGCACTCCTCAAGTCGAGCAGCTCGTCCAGAAGGTCACCAACCTCTACGAACAGTTCATCAAGCTCTCCCAGAGCCTCAATTACGACACCATGATTGCTGCGGCTCGCGTTGACGACCCTTCGCGCCTCTCCGACACCATCGCCGCGAATCTCCAGCTCCCCGTTGACGAGAAGCAGGACCTGCTCGAAACCGCCGACCCCCTTGAGCGCTTGAACCGCGTCGCGGACATTCTCGAAATCGAACTCGAAAAACTGAACGTCGACCGCAACATCAATACGCGCGTCAAACGCCAGATGGAGCGCGCCCAGAAAGAGTATTACCTCAACGAAAAACTCAAGGCCATTCAGAAGGAATTGGGCCGCGGCGAAAAGAACGAGTCCGAAGAGCTGAAGAAGAAAATCGACACCGCCGGCATGCCCAAGGACGTGCACGAGAAGGCTATCACCGAGCTCAAGCGCCTCGAGCTGATGCCGCCGATGTCCGCCGAGTCCACCGTCAGCCGCAATTACATTGACTGGCTGCTCGCTGTGCCCTGGAAGAAGCGCTCTAAGGAGATTCGTGACATCAAAGCCGCCGAAGACATTCTGAACAAGGAGCACTACGGCCTCGAGAAAATCAAAGAGCGCATCCTCGAATTCCTTGCCGTGCGCCAGCTCGTCAAGAATCCCAAAGGCTCCATCTTGTGCTTTGTCGGGCCTCCGGGCGTGGGTAAGACTTCTTTGGCGATGTCCATCGGTCACGCTACGGGGAGGAAGTTCGTCCGCGTCTCCCTCGGCGGCGTCCGCGACGAAGCGGAAATTCGCGGCCATCGCCGCACGTACATCGGTGCGCTTCCCGGCCAGATCATCCAGATGATGAAGAAAGCCGGGACGGTCAATCCGATCTTTGTGCTCGACGAAGTGGACAAAATGTCTACCGACTTCCGCGGCGATCCTTCGGCCGCACTCATGGAAGTCCTCGATCCAGAATTGAATCATGGCTTCACGGACCACTATCTGGACGTCGAGTACGACCTCTCCAAGGTTATGTTCGTGTGCACCGCCAACGTGCTGCACACCATCCCGCAACCTCTCCAGGACCGCATGGAAATCTTGCGTCTCCCCGGCTACACCGAGCAGGAAAAACTCGAAATCGCCAAGCGTTTCCTGGTCAAGAAGGCGCTCGATGTCACCGGCCTGACCGAGAAAAATCTCAGCTTCACCGATGAAGGTCTACTCCACCTGATCCGGCATTACACCCACGAAGCCGGTGTCCGCAATCTCGAGCGCGAAATTCAGAACATCGCCCGCAAGATGGCTCGGCGCGTCGTCGCAGACGGCTCGGATACCACGGTTCAGATCACGCCGGAGAACGCCAAGGAATTTCTCGGCGTCTTGAAGTTCCGCGAAATGTGGCTCGAGAAACACAACGAAGTCGGCCTCGCCACCGGTCTCGCCTGGACCGAAGTCGGGGGCTCTGTGCTCGCCGTGGAAGCAACCATAATGGAAGGCAAAGGCCGTATGACACCCACCGGTAAGCTCGGCGAAGTCATGCAGGAATCCGCGCAAGCCGCGATGAGCTACGTCCGCTCGCGCTCTCTGCAGTTTGGCCTGGAAAAGGATTTCTACCGCACGCTCGACATCCACGTCCACGTGCCCGAGGGCGCCATCCCCAAGGACGGCCCCTCCGCCGGCATCACCATTTGCACCTCCATCGTCAGCGCCCTCACGAAAATCCCCGTGCGCTGCGACACGGCCATGACTGGTGAGATCACCCTTCGCGGAAAAGTTCTCCCCATCGGAGGCGTCAAGGAGAAGCTCCTGGCGGCCCACCGAATGGGCTTGCGTACCATCATCCTTCCGAAGGATAATGAAAAGGACCTTGCGGATATCCCCCAGGAGATACTCTCCAGCCTGAAGATACACTTCGTGGAAACTATGGATGAAGTGTTGCAGATTGCGCTGGAGCGGCCCATCGTGCCGGTTGAACGTACGGGGGTTGCGCCCGTAGCCGAGTCGTACACCGGTGGCGCCGATAAAGACACGAGTTTGACCAACTAGTGCCGTTCCAACTCTATGGGCTAAAGGCACGAACGGCTGTCCCCGAGCGACTGCCTGAATCGAATCCCATGAGGGTTTGCCCACGCAAGTTGGAGCGGCGCTGAGCAGCGTTTCCCAGGCACGGCCTGCACCCGCGGGCTGAGGTTTGTGCAGTCCTGGAGGCTGCGTCCGGTTGCAGACAGTTTGGTTTGCCCACCCTGGCGGAAAGTCAGTTTCGCCAGAAGGTACACCACCACGCGATCCAGTTCCGGAATGACAGGGTCAATTTAACAATCACTAAAACTCTAAAGTCAGGATATATGGCAAAAGAAACGAGTACAGAAGGCAACAATCAAGTGAGCATCAGCTTGGCTGAGCTCAAAGAGAAGAACATCACTGATCTGGCCAAAATCGCCAAGGAACTCAACATTCCCGGCGCCAGCGGCATGCGCAAGCAGGAGCTCATCTTCCAGATCCTCCGCGCGCAGACCGAAAAGAGCGGCTTGATCTTCTCCGAAGGCGTCCTGGAATGTCTCCCCGACGGCTTCGGCTTCCTCCGCGCTCCGGAGTACAACTATCTCCCGGGCCCCGACGACATCTACGTCTCTCCCTCCCAAATTCGCAAGTTCGACCTGCGCACCGGCGACACTGTCTCCGGCCAGGTTCGTCCTCCCAAGGACGGCGAGCGCTACTTCGCTGATCAAAGTCGAAGCGGTCAATTTCGAAGATCCTGAGGTCGCACGCAACAAAATCTTCTTCGATAACCTCACTCCCCTCTATCCCCAGGGCCGCTTGAAGATGGAAACCCTCAAGGAGAATCTTACCGGCCGCGTCCTCGACCTCCTCTGCCCCGTTGGCAAGGGCCAGCGCGGTTTGATCGTCGCTCCTCCCCGCACCGGCAAGACCATGATGCTGCAGTCCATCGCGAACTCGGTGACTACGAATCACCCTGAGGTCGCGCTGATTGTGCTCCTGATTGACGAGCGCCCCGAAGAAGTCACCGACATGCAGCGCACTGTGAAGGGCGAAGTCATCAGCTCCACCTTCGATGAGCCGCCCCAGCGCCACATCCAGGTAGCCGAAATGGTTCTTGAAAAGGCCAAGCGCCTTGTCGAGCACAAGCGCGACGTCGTCATCCTTCTCGACTCCATCACGCGCCTCGCCCGCGCATACAACGCCGTGACCCCGCCTTCGGGCAAGGTCCTCTCCGGCGGTATTGACGCCAACGCGCTCCAACGCCCGCGCCGGTTCTTCGCCGCCGCGCGCCACGTGGAGGAAGGCGGCTCTCTCACCATCATCGCCACCGCCCTCATTGACACCGGCAGCCGCATGGACGATGTCATCTTTGAAGAGTTCAAGGGCACCGGCAATATGGAAATCAACCTCGATCGCCGCCTCTCCGACAAGCGCGTCTTCCCGGCCATTGACATTCAGCGCTCCGGAACGCGCAAGGATGAGCTGCTCCTTCCATCCGAAGAACTCAGCCGCGTTTGGGTTCTGCGCAAGGTTCTCAGCCCGCTCTCAACCGTTGAGGCCATGGAGTTGCTCCTCAGCCGCCTCACCAAGACCAAGACCAATCTCGAGTTCCTCAGCTCCATGTCTTCCCCGGCCTGAGGCCACTTTTTGCTTCTTGTGTAGGGACCGCCTTCTGAGGCGGTCCGCCGCTCCTCCATTCAGCTTCAACAAAAATAGGCGCCTCGATTTTTCAGGGCGCCCGATTGCTTTCTCTTGCAGCGCCGGGCTTTAGCCCCTGTGCGGTCTCAATCCCGCGTACTATTTCTTCGTCACTTCGTCACTTCGCTCTTCTCCCGTTCCTCAGCCAAAAACACAATCAGCCGCGCAGTCTCTTCAATTCCCATCGCCGTGTTGTCCACCAGCACCGCGTCTTTCGCGCGCACCAGCGGCGAAACCTTTCGCTCGCGATCTCTCTTGTCCCTCTCGCGCACTTCCTGCAAAACCTCCAGCAGCGTCATGATCTCGCCTTTTTCCTGATGCTCCTTCCAACGCCGCTGCGCCCGTGTCTCCGGCAATGCGTCGAGAAAAATCTTCAACTCCGCATTCGGGAAAACCACGGTCCCAATGTCGCGCCCTTCCATCACCACGCCGCCGCCTTCTCCAGCGCGCTGCTGTTCCGCCACGAGCACTTCCCGCACACCCGCAATCGTTGCCAGCCGCGAAGCTGCTTGCGCCACCTCCGGCGTGCGGATTTCCTCCGAAACTTCCCGCCCATCCAGGAAGACGCGGTTCTTTAACCCCGCCGCGTTTTGATCCGCGGTTGGAGCTTTCAACTCGATATGTGACTCGCGCGCCAGCGCCGTTAGTTGCGCCTCATTTTCCAGCGGGATCTTCCGCTCCAGCGCCTTCAGCGCTACCGCGCGGTACATCGCCCCGCTGTCCAGGTACAAATACCCCATCATCGCCGCTACCCGCCGCGCGATAGTGCTCTTCCCCGACCCCGCCGGCCCATCAATCGCAATCGTCAGTCGCGTTGCCACTCTGAACCGTTCCTTTTGTCCAATTACGAGAGACCGTCATTCCGAGGAGCGAAGCGACGAGGAATCCCTCTTCCATTTTTCATTTTCTGTTTTGTATTTGGCTCGCCACTCGCCACTCGCCACTTCTTCAGAACCCCATAATGTTGTACCCGCAATCCACATACAGCGTCTCGCCGGTAATCCCCGATCCCTCTTCCGACAGCAAAAACACTGCCGTTCCTCCGACCTCGGCCGGATCCACGTTGCGCTTCAGCGGCGATCGTTCCGCGTGCGACTTCAGCATCTCTCCCAGTTGCGAGATCCCCCGCGCCGCCAGCGTTTTGATCGGCCCCGCAGAAATGGCGTTCACCCGAATCGCCTTTGGCCCCAAATCGTTCGCCAAATACCGCACCGTCGCTTCCAGCGCCGCCTTGGCCACGCCCATCACGTTGTATTTCGGCACCACTTTTTCCGCGCCGTAATACGTCAGCGTGACCACACCGCCTCCCGCCGTCATCAGCGGCGCCGCCGCGCGCGTCACCGCAATCAGCGAATATACGCTCACGTCGTGCGCGATGCGAAACCCCTCTCGCGACGTGTTCACGAACTCGCCCTTCAACTCCTCCGCGGGCGCATAGGCCACACTGTGTACCAATCCGTGCAGCACGCCGTATCGCGTCTTCAAATCTTCAAACAGCTTCGCAATCTGGTCGTCGAAGCTTACGTCGCACATGAATCCTTCCGCTCCGGGAAGTTCCGTGATCAGGTCCTTGGCCTCCTGCGCCAGCCGCTCGTTCTGGTAAGTAATCGCCAACTTCCAGCCCGCGGCATGGAGCTTCTGCGCGATCGCCCACGCGATGCTGCGCTTGTTCGCCAGGCCGAAGATCACTGCCGTTTTCTGCCCTTCGCTCACAATTCCCCCGTCGTTTAGGATTCCTGCTTCGCAAATTACACAAATGGATTTCAGATCTCAGCAATCAGATGCCGGGAGCCACTCTGCCCCGGCAAACCCGTCAAATCTTATCAGCCTTCTCTCTACACTCGCTAGCCCGCCGAAGCCTTGGCGAAGGCGCGCCACTCGCCGCTCGCCGCTTCCCAGATCCGTTCCTTCCGATGACTGATATCTGATTGCTGATTACCGCGACCCCGCCCAGCCTTCGTCCCCTAAGTCCTATGAAACGCCTTCTCAATTTCCCTGATCGAATACCGCAGCACCACCGGCCGCCCATGCGGACAGCTCATCGGGCAATCCGTCTTTGCCAGCGCCGCCAACAGCCATTCCATCTTCGTTTGGTCCAGCGGCATGTTCACCTTGATCGCCGCGTGGCACGCCGTCGAAGCCGCAATCTTCGACTGCAACGTATCAATCGAAATCGCTGCATTCTCGCGGTCCAACCCATCCAGAATCTCGGTCAACAAATGCTCCGCGTCGTTTGCCGCAACCCCTGCCGGCACCGCCTGGATCGCCACGCTCTTCGGTCCCATCGGCTCGACTTCAAACCCGTTCGCCGCCAGCTCCTCGCCAATCTTTTCGTAAATCACCAGTTGCCGCGGCGAAAGCTCAATCACCAGCGGCATTAGCAGCCGTTGCGCTTCCACTTTTCCTTTGCGCCGCGCTTCAAGGTGCTGCTCGAACAACACGCGTTCGTGCGCGACGTGCTGGTCCACGATCCACAGCCCTTCGCCATTCACCGCCACGATAAAGCTCGCGCTCACTTGTCCCAGCGGCTTTAAGTCCGCAATCTGGTCTGGCCGCGGCAAAGTCGCCGGCGCATCCACACTCGCGCGCGAAAAATTCTCCGCCCAATTCGGCTCGCGGCTTGGTTCACCCGGCATTGCTCCCGGGCTGAATCCACCTCCCGGCTCAAATGGAAACCGCTGCGGCGCCGGCTGCATCGGTGCGGACGTGAGATCGTAGCCGCTCCCCGCCGAGTAGTCGGAACCAACTCCCGATCCGACGCCTAATTCCTCCATCGGCGGAATGATGGCCCGCGGCACGCCCGAATTCACACCCGTTTCTACGAATCCTCCCGAAAATGATCCTGGGGGCGCTACAGGACTCGGCGCAATGTTCCCCGCCGCTGCTGCGAAGCTCGCAATCGGCCGCGTGTTCATCAGCGCCTGCCGGATCGCGTCGCGCGTAAAGTCGTGCACGAACTGCGAGTGCCGGAAGCGCACCTCAATCTTCGCAGGATGAACGTTCACATCCACTTCGTCGTAGGGCATCTCCAGGAACAGTAGCGTCGCTGGAAACGTATTCGGCGGCAGAATGTTCCGGTACGCCTCGTGAATCGCGTGCAAAATCAGTCTATCCCGCACCAGCCGCCGGTTCACAAACACATAAATCCCGTTGCGGTTTAGTCGCTGCACTGCCGGGCGCGACGTGAATCCCGTCACGGTCAGCGTTGCAGCTTCTTCGCCCGGTTCCATCTCCGGCTCGGTAATCGCCGCGCGAAATGGCGCCGACGTCGCTGGAATCTCCACTAATTCATCCAGCGCCTGCCTGCCGAACAACTGGTACATGCGATCCGCCAACTTCTCCGCCGGCGGGCAATTGACAATCTCCTGCGTCGGCGTGGTCAGCGTGAATTGCTTTCCCGGATTCGCCAGTGCATAGTGCGTTACCAGCGATGCAATGTGCCCCAGCTCTGTCGTATCCGATTTCAGGAATTTCCGCCGCGCCGGCACGCAATAAAACAGGTCCGCCACACTCACCGTCGTCCCCGCTGGCAATCCCGCGGGTTTCACGCCGATCAATTTGCCTCCCGCAAATTCCACGCGCGTTCCCTCGGCTTCGTTCGCATCGCGTGTCTCTAGCAGCAGCCGCGAAACCGCCGCAATTGACGGCAGCGCCTCCCCGCGAAATCCCAGCGTCGCAATCGAAAGCAAATCTTCCGCCGTGCGCAGCTTGCTCGTCGCGTGCCGCTCGAAAGCCAGTAGCGCATCGTCGTGCGTCATCCCGTGGCCGTCGTCAGTCACGCGGATCATGCGCTTCCCGCCCACTTCCGTCTCGATCCGCAACGACGTCGCGCCCGCGTCCAGCGCGTTCTCGAGCAACTCCTTCACCACCGACGCGGGCCTCTCCACTACCTCGCCCGCCGCGATCTTATTCGCCACCACCTCCGGCAATATCCTTATTCGACTCATGCTCTTCCTTCTTTAGGAGGTGGGGGCTTCAGCCCCCGCGCCATGCTGGGCCCTTCCTGGGCTTTAGCCCCTGAAGAAAGGTTTGAATACCGCTCTGGCACAGGATCCAGCGTGTATCGCCCACTCGCGGAAGAATAAGGCCAATCCTGCGCTCGTTCGACCAGCTTAGCTCGCACGGGATTCATGTGAATATATTCAACCTTCGCAAGCCAATCAGCAGCGTCTCGAATCGTCCAATCGTGAAACCCCACTTGCCAGATCTCCATCTTATGACCACGTACCTTATGAATCCGGTGCGAACTTCCCCCTTTGATCAGCTGAACTCCCTTCTCTAGACTGGACGAGGCACTAGGTGTAATCAAAACATGGATGTGGTCTGGCATTATTACGAACGAATGCAGAGAGAACACTCCAGAATCACGGTAATCGAAGACGGTCTTTAACAAAATCTCTGCATTCTCCGTCACCCGAAAAATCGTACGCCCTTCCCAACACTTTGTTGTTACGAAATACGAACTACCGGGAGCAGTTCTGTGTTTTGGCGTTGCCATTGAAAGATTCTCTTCAGGGGCTAAAGCCCACCTGCCCTCTGCTTCTATCGCGGGGGCTAAAGCCCCCGCCTCCTAAATACAGCTGCAGGCCCTCTCCTTCCACCACCAGGTCCAACCTCAACTCTCACTTCTTCAGGAGGTGGGGGCTTCAGCCCCCACGCAAACATTCCTGACAAACTCGGGCTTTAGCCCCTGAGGAACTGCCTCGCGCCCTTACCTCTTCAGGAGGCGGGGACTTCAGTCCCCGCGTTTCAGCTTCTGCTCGATTGGGGCTTTAGCCCCTAAAGTCGTCGCTGCTACTCCCACCGCACCCCCACAAGCTCACTCACTTTCCGCCACCGCCTCCTGCAATATCCTTATCCTGATCATCTGTTCTTGATCTGTATCCCTAACTGATCCAACTGATCCTTATCCACCTCGCTCGGCGACTCCGCCATCAAATCCTGTGCCGCCGTTGTCTTCCCAAACGCAATCACTTCGCGAATGGACTTTTCTCCCGCCAGCAGCATCGCAATGCGATCCACGCCAAGCGCAATCCCTCCGTGCGGAGGCGTCCCATACGTCA
>Ga0187778_10001235_pt1 | contig 17931 bp, 15 predicted proteins | sample 1015_Q2_SP5_20_M_FD_132418 | JGI IMG/M metagenome (GOLD analysis project Ga0187778, IMG submission 132418) | Tropical peat soil microbial communities from peatlands in Department of Meta, Colombia - 1015_Q2_SP5_20_MG | ecosystem: Environmental > Terrestrial > Soil > Wetlands > Peat | place...
GCTCGGCAAGGATCATCGGACGTACGCCTTGTCGCTCGCGATACTCCACGAAGAGATAGAGCACGAAGCGTGGTTCCAAGAACTGCTTGAGGGACGGGCCTCAGGACACTTCAGAAGGAGAAGGCCAGGAGAGGGCCCCTACACGCAGAAGTTCCGACACGTTGAGTGAACCAGAGAAGAGCGCAAAAGAATTGTCGCGCGTCGCTTTAGGTTAGCTACTGCAATGGAAAGCGGTGACGCGATGTTGCTGTATTCAAGTTGCACTACGCAATGTACGGTTGGGCAAACGCAGTACCCTCCTCTCGAGGCGCACGACCTGGCGCTTGCACGCAGCGTGTTAATTCAAGCCGTTCATGCATCACCCCCGTGTCGAATCATTACTTGTCATTCACCTGCAGAAGGCGGGTCTCGGACAACTACTGTCCGTGATAGCAACCTCAGCCTTCATTCTTCTCTCCCGTACCCAGTTTGGGTAAACTTGTAAGCAGGCGTCACTGGACCCTTTTCGCATGAGCTAACTATCGTTGTTTATCCGTTATCTGGCCGTAGCCACTAGCGTGAGCCCCACGGCTCTTCTATCCGTTTACAGCTGATGCTTTCAGCTGCGGCCTTAAGAACTCTTAAATTTGCATGCACAGCCTTAAGTAATGTCGCATATTTTCTGTTTAGCATGCGGCAAGACCCTTATAGGAAATGGAACAAGAAGTTGTGGCGCGATGCATTATGCGAGTTTCATCAGCGCACTAATCAAGATCTGATAGTAAAAACTGATGGTGCTCTTGTGTTCGAGACAGATCCTATAGGAAGGGTATTTTCATTCAGGCCAACGCAAATATCCGTTCCGTAGGTACGACACAGCTTAGCGCACAAAACACCTTTTATATCATCGTATATTATTTCACATGCAGCGGAGGTAGCCAAGCCAGGTCAAAGGCGCAGGACTTAAGAAGCTTTATTTAGGATATCCTGTTGCGAAGGCATTCGTGGGTTCGAATCCCTCCCTCCGCATAATTCTTTTCAGATTTAGGAGGATTGTGTTCTATCCGCGGACTGGCATAGTGAAGCTGCTAGTGATCTGACAGCAAAAACGATTTCGTAAGCATTTGCCCCCCAGTGAACGATGTAGCCTCGCTGTCCAGAAAGTTCTATGGGTCCTTCCCGAGTAGACTGGCAGCATTTCGCGATGAATGGTCCGTGAGGTCTGATGGATTTGGTCGGGCACAAGTTTATGTGTTCAAATTTTAGTTCCTCATAGCGCTCTTCAAGCACTTGTCTTGAGATATCACATCCCAGCAAAATGTTCTCCTCTGCGATTTGGATATCACGGCAGTTGAGATGGTTGGATCCGATCCCTGAAGCTGAGCAAGGGTATATTGTCGCTAGATTTGTTTCCCTCAAATCGCACAGAATTGGTTTGAATGACACCGCTAGGTCTCCGAAAACGCCAGTGTTATCAAGTCTCTTTATCAGCGATACCAAATAAGGGGGCTTTGGCGGGATTATGTCAAACACTTCTATTTCGATTAGACTGTCGACGTTTGGCTCATAAACAAAGGTCCAGTGAAGATCAAATCCCTGATATACCGCAGCTTTAATGGAGCCCTTGCACAGTCGCGCCGCATTCTTGATCAGTTTTCCCCTGTTGAAAATATCGACCTTTCGTTGACTCACCAACGTTTCACTAAAATCGGCAATTTTATTAGCGCTTGATATGGTCTTAATAAGTCCCTGTCCTTCTGACCTAATTTCGTAGATCGCAGCTTTTTCTTTGTGTAAAAGCAAAAGATAATGTGTTGTGCAATAGATCGGCTCTCCTGACGATGGTTTTGATAGTTTGTCGTACGCTCTGACAGCGACGTACTTGCAATGCTCTGGAAAAATCATGTCATCCCTCTAAACCGTATATTATCTGACGCACGACTTCTTTCGTTGAATTCCCGCCGCCTAGGTCGGGAGTTGTGTACCCTTCTTGTATCGCCTTCTTCACCGCTGTATCCAATAAAACGGCTTTTTCATATTCACCAATCCATTCGAGCAGCATTTTGCAACTCAATATCGCTCCCACCGGATTAGCTATCCCTTTTCCAGCGATATGAGGAGCAGATCCGTGTACTGGTTCGAATATGGCGAAATTTGGCCCAATGTTTGCGCTTGGACACAGGCCAAGGCTCCCCGTGAGCGCTGCTGCTTCGTCAGACAGTATGTCACCATAGAGATTAGACGTGAGGATATAATCAAACTTTTCTGGGTGTTTAACCAGCTGATACGCGGCAGCATCTATATACATTTCATTGTAGGTAATGCCGTGCTTTTGTAATATATGCGCGCAAACATCCCGAAAGAAGACGTCTGATTTAAGCACGTTGGCTTTGTGAACTATAGTAATAGTCTTTGCATCAGCCAAGCCGCACGCAAACGTTGCTAGCCTTTCAGCATTTGATCGGGTAATTACGCGCTTCGTCACCGCTATATCTTCGAAGATCTCTTCTATCCCAGAGTACAGCCCTTCTAGATTCTCTCTAATTATAGTGAGATTCAGCCTGTACTGAGTTAAGAAGTACGATCGAACGGGTCGAAGGTTCACAAAAAGATCGAACGCTTTTCTCAGTTTCATGACAACGCTGTGTCCAGGGACGCTTGTGACGGCACCAAAAAGCATGCAATCGGCCTGCCCTATCAAATCAATGTCGTCTTCAGTTATCGGCAAGCCCTCTCGAATCGATTTGGCATATCCTATATCGACGTTTATGAACTCGGCGTCCTTTAATAACAAATCCAGAATCTCGGTGCAAGGGGGCACCACCTCCTTGCCGATCCCATCTCCCTCAGCAACAGCAATTTTCATGGCACAGCGGACGAATCTGGACGACGACCGGCGCAGTGGGGCGGATCATGTGGTCTCCGTGCGAGCCAGACTCTTCTTTCTGTGTTCGATAAGGCCACCTTCTTCGAGAATTGTCTGTAAGAAGGGCGGAAGCTTTGTACCGCGCACGATAGTAAAACGCGTCGTCACAAGCCCCTCGGATAAATCAACTTCGATCTCATCCCCTTTTTCTACCAAATCAACGACATCAGCTTCGATAATAGGCAGGCCCACGTTAATCGCATTTCGAAAGAAGATCCGGGCGAATGATTTGGCGACTACACACCCTATCTTGGCGTATTTGAGCGCGAGAACTGCTTGCTCCCTCGACGACCCGCAGCCGAAATTCTTGCCGGCGACTATTACATCCCCTGCGTTTGGTGAGAACTCTTGATCCGTTCCTTCCATGGCGTGTTGCGCAAAAACATACAAATCAGTGGTTCTCAGGTACTTTCCTGGTATGATTAAATCAGTGTTTATATGATCGCCATATTTCCATACCCTACCTTTTATGATCATCGTACTCTAATTGACGACCAATCGATATAAAACATGTCAGCCGAGTTATCACGGCACGGCGCATAAGCCCTGCTTAAATCTCAAAATACTCGGTAAGGGTTTAATAGTCCATCAATAGGAGTAGTACTATGTCCCTGGAGTTATCTAGAGAAGAACAGTACTTGATAAATCAAAAAGTCGCTTTTTTGACGCATAAAGTTGGGCATCAAGCGCAGGACATCGAACAAGAGATCGATCAAAGTATATGGGATCTCGAAGTTGAAAAGCTTGGCCAAGAGGAGTTCAAGGCAACGCTTGTTGTGCGGGAGCCAATGCTTTCAATCGATTCCGGGGATACGGTAACTTATAAAGGGATCCCTCGAGAATTCACGGTCAGGAGCCCGTCGCTCGAGTATTTGCTGGACGCCCTTGAAAAGATCTTGATGGAACAGATTGAGGAGATAAGGGGATATCTCTAGCGTCCGCACGCTAAATTCGGCTGTATCCGCGCGGTCTGTTGAGCGGCTAGATGTGTCGCGGATCAGTAATCTCACCCATTAATGACGTGGCGGCGGCGACAGTCGGAGACGCAAGATACACAAGACCTTCCGCACCCATCCTCCCTATAAAGTTCCTGTTGGCAGTCGAGAGACACGTCTCTCCGCGGCCTAACACACCATTATGCGCCCCAAGACACGGCCCGCATCCAGGACTGCAAACAGTCGCGCCTGCTTGAATCAATGTCTCAAGGACTCCCATTTGTATTGCGGTCAATAAGACCTGTTTTGAGGCTGGGACGACAATTGTTCTAACGTTTACTGTTTCGCCATCTAGAATACTTGCCGCGGCACGTAAATCTTCGAAACGTCCATTTGTGCACGAACCTAGAAAAACTTGGTCCACCGGCGTCCCCGCTACCTCCTCCACGCCTTTTACGTTATCTACGCGGTGCGGACAAGCGATTTGAGGTCCTAAATTCTGTAATCCAAGGTTCAACTCACCACAGAACAATGCAGCCTTATCCGAATAGCACGGCGTGTAGTTCAAGTGCGGCGAAATGCTGTTGAGGTAATCAAGAGTTGTGAGATCAGGAGGGATAATGCCTGCTTTTGCGCCCACCTCAATTGCCATGTTGCTGATGGTGAGCCGACCTTCTATAGACATTTGGTCTATCACAGTGCCGTAGAATTCGAGGGCTTTGTACGACGCGCCGTCAGCCCCGATGCTGCCTGCTATTTTGAGGATCACATCTTTCGCAGTTACTTGATCTTGGAGCGTTCCATTTAGAGAGACTTTTATCGTCTCAGGCACTTTGAACCAAAGCGTACCTGTTGCAAACGCTTCCGCAATGTCGGTAGCTCCGACGCCCGTTGCAAAAGCGCCCAATGCTCCATACGTGCATGAATGCGAATCCGCGCCGACAATCAACGTGCCGGGAAGGGCGAGCCCCTGCTCGATCATGATTTGATGACATATGCCTTCTCCAACGTCAAAGAAGTGTCTTATCTGTTGCCCTTTTAGCCACAAGCGAGTCGCTGCTTGAAGGGTTGCCGCTCGCTCGGTGCTAGCCGGGGTAATGTGATCAAAAATTATAGCGATTTTATCTGTGTCCCAAACACTTGAAACGCCCATCGCTTCGAACGCTTTTACGCCAAGTACGCTCGTCCCGTCATGGGCCATTGCCATATCTATCTTGGCGAGAACAAAATCATTCGCTCGAGCTGCTTTTCCAGACGCCTTCGAGAGAATCTTTTCACTGATAGTTCGTGCAGCGACCAAGCGTGATTCACCATGTAACATTTGTCGCGGTCTATATTTATCAACCTATTTGTCTCTGGCACCTCCTGCAGTCGTCTATCTTGTGTGAGGGCGCAAGAACCAAGTTTGCTCTCTCTTGAAGCTCGTGCCATCCTTCAGTCTCAAGATCAATAATATATAAGGCGCACATAGGCATGTACATGGTCACGCGTGATGATGAGGCGTTCATGAGCCGTTCTGAAGACTTATCCAAATCGCCCAAAGCAAAAATTCCCAAAGTAGAGATCTGTGATGTTACGCTCCGCGACGGAGAACAGGCTCCTGGTGTCGTCTTTGGAGTTGATGAAAAAGTTGAGATTGCTACTAAGCTGGATGTGATCGGCGTTGAGATGATTGAGGCAGGCTTCCCCGTCGTTTCGGCGAAGGAAAAGATGATTGTGAAAAAGATAGCCAATCTAGGACTAGAAACCAAGGTATGTTGTCTCTCACGAGCCATTTTCCACGATATCGACGAAGCATTAGAGTGCGATGTTGATGCTGTTGGTCTTTTTATGGCAACTTCTGATCTGCATCTTAAGCACAAATATCATCGAAGTTTCGACGAAATGCTCGAGTGTGCTCTCTCAACACTCGAATATGCCAAGGAACATGGGCTGCTCGTCAGATTTGCTGCGGAAGACGCGACAAGAACCGATTTTGGCATTCTCAAACACTTTTTTAAACAAGGCGAGGAGCACGGAGCCGATTACATTAGCATCGCAGATACGGTAGGCGCGTTGAGACCTTCCACGTGTCACCATCTAGTGACAGAGGTAAAACAGCTCATCGATACGCCTCTCTGCATACACTGCCACAACGACCTTGGTATGGCCGTCGCAAACACCATAACTGCCGCAGAAGCAGGGGTTTTTCAACTTCATACAACAGTCAACGGTATAGGAGAGAGGGTGGGGAATACGCCACTTGAGGAATTGTTGGTCGCGTTAAACGTGCAATTCGGAATTGATACGTATGATCTCTCGAGGTTAATGGACTTATCAAAGACCGTCGAGCATAACTCGCGGCTACGATTGCCCAAGAACAAGCCGGTTGTTGGTCTGAATGCATTCTCTCATGAGTCAGGAATACACGTCGCCGCCGTGTTAGAAGAGCCTGGAACATATGAACTGTTCTCACCTGACTTGGTGGGCAATAAAAGGCGCATCGTAATCGGCAAGCACACAGGAAAAAAGGCGCTTCAATATGTGATCGCGCAATTAGGGTATCGCCCCACGCGTGACGAGCTCTGCCAAATACTTGAAGACGTGAAGCGTGTTTGCGAAACAAAGAAGTCCGTCTCAGAGGAAGAGCTTGAGGATATAATAACAAGCGTGATGTACCGATAGCCATCCTGTGCCCTTAAAGACGGCCATCGTACTTGGGACAGGTTGCTTTTAGAACTACGACAATTGTTCCTGTTGAGTTGCTCACTGCTCGAAGGAGGTCCTGGAGGGACACATCATCCATTTCCCGCGCTTCCACTATTGTGTAAGGAACTCCGTAGTTACGGCATATTGCGGCAACTAGATCTGAAGCCGCAGGTGTCGATTGTCCTCCAGTGATAGCCGAAACTCTGTTTTCAAGCACGAATGCCTTGACGTTATGCTTAAAAACGATAGCGCTGATCAAAGCTTCGACGCCGCTGTGAAGGAATGCACAATCGCCTAATATTGCTAATCCACCTTGTTCGAATCCGCAGGCCACTCCTATTGCTGATCCCAACGAGTATGCGACGTCGATCAATTTGAGGGGTGGGTTGGCGGTCCTTATTGTGCAACCCATATCTCCGGCGATCATCGTATCGAGTCGAACGAGAGCACGGTAGAACGGCAGAAAAGGGCAATCATCACAGATCTCGCCCATATAGCCCCGGCTCTCTAAGGATTCGACCGTAAACTTTTGTGTTATATAGTCAGCTTCAAAATAAGTTAGAGCCCGTTCAACGTCGGCGGATACGAGTTCTCCGAAACGTGGCAGGTGTCCAGATAATTTGCCAAGTACCGTTCCTCGAATTGACTCCTCAACGAACGGTGCGCCCTCTTCTATCACGAGGACTCTATTGTGTTCTTTTAGGAACAGTGCAATTCGTCGCTCACATAGCGGATTCGCAATTCCAAGCTTAAGCTGCGCCACGTCATCTCTTCCACGGAGCGCGTCTTCCACGAGGACGGATGCGTAGCCTACCGATATAATTCCTAGACCACCGTTGCCTTTTTCTTCGTTCAGTCCTGTGGTCTCGGCAAACTGCAACATCTGCGGATAGACGTGCTTTAGGAAATACTGATGTCTGCCAAGATGCGTCAGTCCCCATACATCTTTTTGAATCTTTTTGCCTAGAGGCCGATCAAAGAAGGCTCGCTCGACAGTACCTCCCTTCCTCAGAAGCCTATCAGTTATCCTTACCATTATAGGGACGGATAGTTGCTCAGAGACTCGAAAAGCCTCCATTACGCCCGCGTATGCATTCTGAGTCCCGTGAGGCTCGATCACCGGAATCTCTGCGATCTTACCATAATACCTGGAATCCTGCTCGTTTTGCGATAGTCTGGCGCCGGGATCATCCCCCGCTATAACGACAAGCCCAGCACCTATCCCGTGGGTCGCAGCCGTAATTAAAGAGTCCGAAGCGACATTCAGTCCGACGTGCTTAGTCACAAACACAGATCGGACGCCGGATGCGGCAGCTCCTAACGCCAGATCAAGGCCGATCTTTTCGTTCGCAGTAGTTCTCCAAATCGGTCTTAATTTATTAATCAGACTTGTAACCGGGAAGCCAACGATACCAGTGGCTACGCCAGCTCCGGAATCGAGTATTCCGTATAAAATTGCGGTTAGTCCATTTGTTTCAAACATCTTTCCCCAAATAAGATCATCCCATGCAGGGAACCCACGTCGTCTCGGCTCCATCAGCTCGCAATCTATACTTATCCAGTAGTATCTCTCTGTTTTGGCGTTATATAGCAGTCACTCAGCGGATACCATCTGCGTGCGTATTTTCTCAGCTCGCGGAATGCTCAACGACGTAGCGCAACATAGCTCACACAGCGTAAGATTATCCATATCTCTAATCGCTGTCTGATCCATTTAACAAGACCTGTCAGGATCTCGCAAACAGGTGGCTTGTTGCAGGGAGTTGTCATGCATCGGATAGCGCGGCACGTGCTTCACTGCTGGAAGGTCTAGAGCAGGCGTCCTGGAGTATGCTTTGTCGGTGGAGACGCTGCATTTGATTTCTGTTGCACCTGCTTTTCTTAGAATCCTGTGCGAGACAACTATTTGGTAGGCTGCCTCGTCGGTCGGAAGGTCGAATTATCTTACGGCTCGTGCGAGCTGCGCGGTGTGCTCCGCTTTGTCTTCTGCAGCTCTGAACGCCCGTAATCGCGATACACCCTTAAGCAGTGATTTAAGCCTTGATCTCTTTAGAGTCTCTTCGATTATATTCTTTATCTCTTCGTGCTCTCAGTATGCCCTTTGGAAGTGGAAATGAGCAATACTCGCAGTCAAAAACACATCGCTCGCTTGCAGCAATATGTGTCTGTTTAGAGCAGTAAGTGAGCGCAGATCGACTCTTGATAGTTTCCTGCTTTCCACCCATATTAAGGCCGCAGCGCCTTCTAAGCCGGCGTACTCCGAACTTCTCTTGATTCACGAAAAAACTCCGTAGTGGTCGACTTAAATAAATGATTAGGTCTAACTAGGCCCAGTTGCACAAATAGTTGTTCTGCCTAATAAGTCCTCATCTACTCTAGTGCCGTCTTCGGCTATCAGCAGCACTTCAATTCCAGCCCTCAAAACCCTCACTCAGCTCCAAGAATGGCCAAGTGTAAGCCGCCTATGTTTGATTAATAATACTTGGACTTCTTACGACTCGTTAGGCTGACCATCGACGCTTCGCGACAGGATCACAACTTTTTTATCTCTTATAATCTTAGGAAAGAGTGATAATTATGGCGGAAATCCCACTCGCGGTTGTTTTGAGGATTATGAAGGTCGCGGGAGCTGAGCGGGCCAATCGTGAGGCGGTGAAAATGATCGCAGAGAAAGCGGAGACCTATGGCAGTGAGATTGCAAGAGAAGCCATGATGCTTACAACGCTCGCCGATAGGAGAACGATCATAGGTCACGACATAAAACTTGCGGCAGAGCGAGTGAATCGCCGCTAGCATTGCGTGCTGAAATGGCATATCGGCTTAAACAGGGGAACAGTAACCCTTTCCTCTTTTTGAACATGGGAGATCCATGGTAGATCCAAACTATGGCTCGAAACGAATTATTATAGCCTTCCAGTGCCCTCTTTGGATCCCCTAGCGTCACAGCGCAGGCAGAAAAATCAAAACAGAGTATGATGCGGTAGCCGGGATTTGAACCCGAGTTAAAGGCTTGGGAAGCCTTTGTGCTTCCACTACACTACTACCGCTGGTCTAGTATCTTACATTCGCCGCTACTCAGGCTTAAATGTTGTCCGTGGCAATTACCGCGAATCTGTTAACGCAAGTGATTTAAGGGCAGATGCTGATGTAGCGTTTGAAACTCTTATGTCGAGCAAGTCGAACAACCTGAGAACGCCCATCGTTACAGTGCTAGGACACGTCGACCACGGCAAAACCACGATTCTTGACAAGATTCGTGGCACATCCATTGCAGAAAAAGAACCAGGTTTGATCACTCAACACATCGGAGCTACAGAAATCCCGCTAGACGTCATAGCAAAACTTTGTGGCTCGCTTCTTAACGACGTAAACGTGCCTGGCCTCTTATTTATCGACACGCCTGGCCATCACGCTTTTACGACGCTTCGTGCGCGTGGCGGCGCCTTGGCAGATATCGCGGTACTCGTCATCGATATAAACGAAGGTTTCCGCCCACAGACGACGGAAAGCTTGAACATCTTGAAACAGTATAAAACGCCCTTTATCGTCGCGGTGAATAAAATTGACAAAATACACGGGTGGCTTCCGCATGATGACATGATGTTTACCGACAGCCTTATGCTTCAAAGTGAAAGAACCCAGCTCCTCCTCAACGAAAAGATCTACACAGTTGTAGAGGAGCTCTACAATCTAGGTTTCAGTTCCGACAGATACGACAGAATTAGGGATTTTACGAAGAACATAGGTGTTGTTCCGGTAAGCGCACGAACGGGCGAGGGGATTCCCGATCTTCTTATGGTCTCCCTTGGTCTTGCCCAAAGATTTCTTGATAAAGAGCTCAGACTGCACGCGCACGGTCCCGCATTTGGAACGGTAATTGAAGTCAAAGAGGAAAAAGGATTTGGAATAACGCTCGATGCCATAATTTATGACGGTGTGCTCAAAGCAGGCGATCGAATAGTTATCGGGGCTTTCGAAACACCAATTGTGACCAAGATAAGAGCCCTGCTGAAGCCCCGATTAGAGGGTGGGTTTGAGCGGGTCAAGCAAGTAACCGCAGCTGCAGGAGTTAAAGTAGCCGCTCCTGGAATTGAGAGCGCGCTTGCAGGCTCGCCTATCAGGGTGGCAAACCAGGATATTAATGAAGTGATCGCAAGTGTTGCGAGCGAAATGCGTCACATTACAATTAGCACTCAAGAGATCGGCGTGGTAATCAAAGCTGATACTATCGGAGCCTTGGAAGCGCTTGCAGGAGAGCTAAGCCGCGCTGAAATTCCCATAAGTAACGCGGAGTTGGGTGATGTATCCAAGAGAGATATCATAGAAGCAGAGACGATCAGCGATCCACTATACGCGGTTGTGCTTGGATTTAATGTCGATATCCTACCTGATGCGAAGGATGAAGCTGTCAGATCAGGTGTTCGCACCTTTGTAAACAAGGTGATCTATGGGCTCATCGAAGATTATCGCGACTGGGTTGAAAAACAAAAGACGTTTTACGGTAAGAAGCGGTACGAGACTATTATAAGACCTGCAAAGTTCAAAATACTATCTGGCTACGTTTTCAGGCAAAGCAAACCCGCAATCGTAGGCATTCAGGTTATCGGCGGTACACTTAGAAATGGCGTATCGCTTATACGAGAAGATGGAGCGAGAGTCGGCATATTGAAAGGTATGCAGGATCGAGGTGAAAACGTCAACGAGGTAAGCGAAGGAAAGGAAATTGCCGTCTCTATTGAGGGCCCAACGGTCGGAAGGCAAATAAATGAGGGGGACTCACTCTACGTTGACGTGCCGGAAAAGCATGCAAAGGTGATGGAGCAGGAACTATATGATGCGCTCCAACCAAGTGAGCGAACGATGCTCGACGAGTTTCTGAGGGTAAAGAGAAAGAACAATCCTTTCTGGGGCAAGTGAGCTGCGCTCGCTTGAACTTCTGGAATTGCTGAAAGACACCGTGGATGCAAAGACCGAAAGAACAGGAGAGTAATTTGAATGGCAGACTTCAGGTTGACCATATCTGACCCGACCACAAAGAGTACATTCAAAATGGAAGTGTCAGGAGCGAGAGCAAATAAGCTATTTGGTTTGGGAATTGGAGATCCTCTAGACGGCGAAGTGATAGGCGTTCGCGATTACACCTTTCTGATAACGGGCGGCTCAGATAAGGACGGCGTAGCTATGAGGCATGATCTGCCTGGAACGATACGCAAGAGATTGCTTCTGTCTGGAGGAGTTGGCTATCATCCCAAGAGACAGGGAATGCGAAAAAGAAAGAGCGTGCGCGGCAGAGTGATTTCAACTGAAACAGGACAGATCAATTTAGTTGTAGAGAAGAGCGGAGATAAGCCTCTCGACGAGATCCTAAAGGCCGAAGAAGAGCACAAATAAATCTCGGCGGTTAGCGGTTACCTTTCAAATACTAAAACTAATTAACAAAGTCTATCGTCCGGCTTATAGAAATAGCCGATCTGTCGGCCGACTCTGTTGCTCGCGGCAAGGTTAGGGCCCTAACTTCGTGAGCTTTTGGTAGACTGAAAGCGTCGGGAACTGCACTTGATGATCTGCTTCGAGGTTTAATGAAACTCGAAAGCTTTCGCGATCTCCTGGCAGCTAACCAAGTCGCGCAGTGCTGTCACCACGCACCAAACGGCGAAACCTGTGATGTATCAAGGCGATTTGGCGGAGTTGTTCCTCATCCCTCCTATTTAGGAGGTTAAAACGGGGAAAAACTGCATCGTCAGACGCATTAGCAAAAAGATGCCTCAGCTCAGGCCGTATAAAGCAGTTCGGTATGAGGTTGGGATCAGTCACAAACGTTTCCCACTTGTCTTCCCATTCTGCGGCTACGTCGAACGCCGATTTGAGTCCTCTCTCTCTAAATGAAGCGAAGATAGGATATACTGGGCGCAGGTCTGTGCACGCCACTCCGACGTTGCCATACGGCAGCGAGAAAATATTCCCGTTAAACACGATTGAAAGGCCGCCGTTATGGCGGACCTTTTGAAGCATCTTGTAGTCAGTTATGCTATCTCCGGTTACAGCAGTGTTTTCGATAGCAGCCTTATCGCCAATAGCCTTCATTAAGGCTCGAACTTTACGTTCCCCTCCGACCACTTCTATCTGATCGAAAATTGCTTTGATACGTGTGCGAGGCGCTCGTTCAAAAAAGAACCTGTCGAGCCTCGCGGCGAATTCTTTGAATCTTTGGCTCTCGCTAAAACCGACGTTGAAGTAGAAGGACAGTATCTCTTCCTGTACTGCTCTTATCAATTCCTTCTCGGGATCCCCCAGCATTTCCGCAAAAGAATCTAGGGGAAAAGACGTGCAGTGCACCTTCTGATAAGCGACGCCAAGCTGTGATGCAATGCTGTGTGCGTGCTGTTCATAACTCGTTGAAATAATGTGCACATCCCACGCATCCGCCTGTAGCCACTTGATGAGCTCTTTCGCACCAGAGACTATCTTTGCTTGTTTCGAGACTTTTTTCACATCTTCCTCGGTGGCTCCGCTGACGAGCAAGAATGGAACGATAAGCTTCAGCGTATCGCCAGGCTCATAGTTAGGTCTATTTTGCAACGTCAGGTAATCGTCGTACTTGCTGATCATTTCAAAAAGTACGTCCCCGTTATCTATTAGTCGCATTACCTCGTATGCGTTATCCTGCGGTGATAGGGGGCCTTCCAGGTCGAAAGCGGCCGTGAACATGCCAAATGCGCTTGTATTCTCTCTCTTAATAGATCAAATATGTTGCCTCTCGATGTCGGATGGCGATCATATGTTGGCAGCTCAAAGGCTAGTCGGTCAGCGTGAAGATTTTCTGTATTAGATAATGCGGGCAATGTGTCCGAATGGCGTGAAGCGTTCCTGGAGGAAGGCTGACCAAACATGCGCCATGCCTAGCTGAGGGCATTTTGTTATACTATCTCGAAAAAAGTGAATAACGTAAGTAAAAGCTTGAATGTTGGTAGTTGCTGTTTGCAAAACTGGATCTCACAAATCGTTCTGTTAGCAGATGCGGCCGCGTGCTGCTTGACGCATCTTAAAGGAGCATCTCTCAAATTATGCATCGCTGATTTAAGAGCCACGCGAGCTGACTAACTTGCCCTTTTTTCGCACTTACAGGGACGACTCGATCTGCCCATTGCTTGTAAGGCGGGAGCATCCCCAATCGCGACACTATCGCGTCCATACTTAGTTCGGGCGCTCGAATTTTGTCCATCTTGTTGATAGCTACGATCGGCTCGATTTCAAGATCGAGCAGGTATTCGAATATTAGAACATCCAATGGGACGGAATGCGTTTCCAACACATCAATGAAGGATCGGGCGTCGATGACGTGTACGCCGAGCAGCTGGCGACGCTTATTTTGTCGTGCATAATCGATCATCTCAGGCACGATAGCCCCATAGCTTTTCAATCCACGCTTGAGTCCTAGCCCAGGCAGATCTGTTACTGTGAGATTATTGATTTGGTACCGAATAGGCGTTTGTGTGACGCCAGGACGCCTCCCGATTCGTGTTTTCAATCCGAAAAGCTCCTTTATCAGGGTGGATTTACCCGCGTTCACTCTTCCGATAAAAAAGATTTCAATATCACTCATCGTTGGGCTAAATAGATACACAAAACTTGAGGCTTTCAAACTTCAACAGCTTTGTATTGCGCGCTATCAGTTCGTCGTCTTTCACGCCTGTCCTTCAGATACAGTACAACACACAGTGCGACTAAGAATGTTGTATTGGTCGCAGTTAAGCTTGTGAGTGTGAGGCCTACACTGCCCGCTAAGCTGAGTCCAGTGGAAATGGCAGTGAGCACGCCGACGCCTACACCAAAAGACACAGTGAGCGTTTCAATGATGTCAAGGCTTCTTATGCGAAGGCTAAGGATGATTAAATAACCGGGAAGCATTATCAAATAGAGTATGCCCAGCACAAACCATACGATGCTCGACGAGTTTACGTACACAGTAATCTCCTTCTTGCTTTGTAGTTAAGAGTTACTCTCCCCACGCGTTGACATCGCGCTGTTTCACGTCATAACTTGATCATTCTTGACTTTGTATATGGTGACCGTCGGGTTTACGAAAACGCTCTCAAAAAAGCGCGCATCTCTAAGGGTGGTCGCTATTTGATAGTGCTGCTCCCGGGGGCCGATAAAAACGTACGACACGTTTAGCTGTCTTAAACCGAGAGCGAGCGCCCCTGGATTGCGCTCATTCATAAGAGCGTCTATATCTTTTTGCAAGTCAACTCCATGATATTGCATCGTATACAGCGGACCCGCGAACGCTAACCGCCTCCCTGTCTCTAGCGGAACGCGCGGGAAATCCGACGGCTCTTCGAGGAAAATGGCATCTTTGCTCGTGTTTCCTTTTGCCCATTGCAATGCTTGCAGCTCATCTCGCGAGGCGAGAACGTACGTGCCATTATCATAAAACTGCCACATTATATATGAAGTGGGAAACGCGAGAAAAAGTGCTACTGCAATCGCTCCTATTCTCACCAGCGTTGCTCTCGACGAACGACGCACTGATTTTAGAGTTCGGATTGTAGTCGCAATATAGTAGCTAGCAAATATAGCTATGGGAAGGTAGAGAAATACTAAAAATCTATAGCTGTTATTAGTGAGGGGGAGCGCTATAACGTTCATCGCCAGAAGGGCGCACAATCCAAACGCGATCAGCGGCTTGGCCGCTTCATTGCTTAACGACTTGTAGGCCCCAATAGCTCCCACAATTCCTATAAGCCCGTAAATAAGAAATACAAAGTAGAGCGAATAGGTTGAAAACGTAATCTCCGCTTGAGTTGGCCCGCCAGTGATAAGCAGAAAGAGCTGCGGAAGCGCTATCGCGCATCCGACTAAGAGGGAGCTAAGGTTGTATTTCGCACATTTTACATCCTGTTTCACGTATTTGTACACCGTGTAAATGCCTGCCGCGACAAAGAGTGGAAACGCCGTGATGAGATGGTAATAGGGCAAAAAACCCAAAGCCAAACCAAATAGGAGTGCATTCAACACTTTCAAGTCCTTTATCAAGGTACTCCACAAAATGAACGCAAAAGTAAGAATCACTAACGCAAAAGTCTGCGTTTGAGGGAGCAAATAGAAGAGGAGCGTCTGATCGTACTTGATGGCGGCGGTATCACCGAATTGGTAAATGAGATAGGAAAAAACGTCGCTCGGCCTTTCATAAATAATTGCAATCCACGTCAAACCTCCACCAAGCGTATACAAAACCATTGCACTCAACGCGGTTAAGTTGTCAAATACCTTTCTGCAAAGCACGAAGACGTTCATCGAGAGTGTAAAGACGAGCAACGGAACTAAAAGCTTGAGGATGACCAACGGACTAATGCCGCTCAGGATGGACAGCGTTCCGATGTCTACGTGCATGAACCAATTGTAAACGATGTAATACGTCGGCAGATAGGGATCTTCGGGGGGAATGTGCGGGGATTCGACAAATCGCGCCACTATGGAAAGATGAAAGTTCAAATCAGAAGCTTCCGTTGGATGCATCACAAGTCCGTCATTACTGACGACGAGGGATTTCGAAAGTGGAATGCCAACTAGCACTGCAAGCACAAGGGAGAGCATGATAGGGATTGCAAGCATAGGCACGTGATGACGAGGGGGATTGGCGGCGCACTTCACTGCGGGCTTTCGTGTGTTTGTTCTTTGGATAATGAACGACAATAGCGATAATGCGAGTATGATAGCTCCGATGAGCACTCCCGTCAATGCGATGCTAACGTTTGATAAGAACAGGATAGTCGCCGATGCGGGCACTATAAGCAACGACAGAGATAGAGCGTAGCTCATGCTTTCCGTAATGTCCATGTTCTTGCCGTTTTTGTAAAGCAGAAGAACGCTGAGACCGGGTAGCACTGTGAACAGGGGAAGCAGCGCTGACTTCAAAGGCAGCATTAGAAGTACTCCGGCGACTGCTGTCAAAACCTGATACGGTACGCGATGGGGCCTAATCATTTTGACTAAGGGAATTCTTGTTAAGCATTCGGAAAAGAAGCGAGTCAAAGTACTTTAGTGTCGCAAGTGCTCCAGTTCCCGCAGCGATTATCAATGACTGTACAAAGAATGTTAGAAATCTGTCCATGAAGATTTCAATTCCAAATAGGTCATTCTTTGTCAGCAGAAGCGAGGCAATCACCCATGAATAGAGCAAATATCGCTTTTGGACTTTATTTCGTTCGAGCCACGCAAGGCCGATCACAGCAAAAGGAAGAAGCAGCAGTCCTGCTCGTTCGAAAAATCCGACTCTGTTAGCGCTTGAGAGGAAGTCAACCGCAGTTCCTTCGTGGTATTTCACTTGAGAGAGTCCTAGGATGCTGAGGGTATGAAGGGAGTAGAGTTGCCATAGCCCATACACTGAAATCACGGCGATCAGCGGAATAACAGCCTTCAAAAACTCGTTTCTGTTCTTGATCTGAGTAGCCGCATAGAACAGCAAGACCAAGGCAAGGGTAAGGAGTGCCATCTGATGAGTCAGAGCTGTCGTGGCCGCAGCAATAACAGATAGGAGCACGTACGCGTTGAACTGGAAAGGACCCCCTTTTTTGTTAATCACGATAAAAAGCAAAGTAAGGGGAACGAGGAAAAGGCCGAGAAGCTCTGGTAGCGCTCGAATGGTAAAGATAGCCATCTCAGGAGAGATCGTGAGAAAGAATAAAGCACAAACCGCAGCGTTTTTTTCTACGAGTCGGTTCGTAAACGCATAGATAACGCCAAACATGGCCAAGGAGAGCAATATCGTTATGAGCCCCGACATGAGCATCGGATCAATCCCGGTCACTAGCGAATGTGAAGCTACTAGGAGGCGGTACGCCGGGACGTAGAAATTCGGGAATCCACCGTTGTATGAAAGCTCTTGAGTGGGGTAGTGTCCTGACTCTAACGTTAGTCGTTCTATGCCCACGTGGTACAGCGTATTTCCGTACGTCGGGATTATGTAACTCTGGATGACCTTCAAATGATAATTGACGAACAGGAGGAGTAACGCAACAATAACTACGTATCTGAGACTTTGAGAATAATCAAGTGGCTTCCAGCGATCTTTGACTGACGCTCTTATGACTACACCACCTTGTAAATTCTTACATCTTTGTTTGAGTACTCCAGCTTGAAATATCCGTTATTATCAAACTTACTAGCGTCTATGGGAATCCATCCAAACCCGCAGAAGACTTGTCTACTAAGTGGAACGAAGACGTAGCTTACGTTGTATTGTTTGCACAGCAGGTACGCTTCGCTTGGTGTGTTCGTCTGATAGATAAGCTGCGCGTCTCTCATATTCGAGATGGGATCCGGAGCATTAGCCCAATCGCCGCCAACTATAGGAATGCGCGTGGTCATCCCCATTATAAGCTCTCCTCCAAAGATATCAGC
>Ga0187778_10001236_pt1 | contig 17930 bp, 14 predicted proteins | sample 1015_Q2_SP5_20_M_FD_132418 | JGI IMG/M metagenome (GOLD analysis project Ga0187778, IMG submission 132418) | Tropical peat soil microbial communities from peatlands in Department of Meta, Colombia - 1015_Q2_SP5_20_MG | ecosystem: Environmental > Terrestrial > Soil > Wetlands > Peat | place...
GACTGCCGCCACACCTGGTTCATTCCCGGCATGACCTGCATCAAGGTCTACGATCTCGAGAGCGGTGAGCCGCGCGACAGCACGGGAGAGGATCTCGCCACGATCACGCGCGTGGCGGATGCTCTGTCGAACATCGATGCGGTGTGCATCTCCTGCAAGAACGTCACGCGCTCGGACATTCACGGCGAGATCGAGGAATTCGCGATCATGGCCGCCAACACCAGCAAGCCGCTGGAGTACCTATGCGAGCAGGCACAATCGCTCGGGGTGGTGATTGAGATGGCGGCGGCGATCCGCGGCGGCCGCCAGGAGCTGTTCGACAAGCCCTATTTCCTGCAGATCATCACGCCTTTACCCCTCAACTACCACGCGATGCACACCGAGCAGCTCATCCAGGCCGTGCGCGCGGGAATCCCGGTGAGCGTAGGCACTTTGCCCATCGGCGGCGCGTCGACGCCCATCACCACCGCCGGCAGCATCGTCAATAGCCTCGCGACGGACTTCGCGGCGATGGTGCTGGCGCAGCTCGTGCGTCGCGGCTCCTTCTGCATCGGCAGCTCGGATGTGTGCTTCATGGAGCCAGCCACCGGCAGCATCGGAAACTTCGCCCAGACGTCGCTCGCAGACTTGATCATGTGTCAGGTGCGGCGCCGCCTGGGGCTGCCTTCCTTTACCGGCGCGGCGGGATACTCAGGCGCGAGCCGTTTCAATCAGGATGCGGTCACCGAGCTCACCGCGGGCATGCTGCAAACGTTCTTCAGTCGCCCCGCTACGCTCGACTACCTGGGATCGCTCGACCAGGGGTTGACGTATTCGCTGCACGCGTTACTGCTGTGCAATGACCTAGCGGGATTGCTGCGTACCATGTGGCAGGGTGTGCAGATCGACGACGATGCGCTAGCGCTTGATCTCGCCCGCGCCGTGGGGCCGCGCGGTAATTACCTGGCGCAGCAGCATACCGTCGCTCACTGCCGCGAGCACTTGTGGATGAGCCGCTACTTCGGACCGAACATGCCGCTCAGCAGCGCCGGGCGATCCGATACTGACCTGTATGCGCGCATTGATCGCGATCTCCGCGAGCTACTGCAGAGTTACCGCCCGTCGTTGCTGGATCAGGATCTCGCTGCTCGTCTGCGCTCGATACGGGAGCGCTTCGAAGCTGCGAACCCCCATTAGGCGACTCTACGACGTCAGTCCCGCGCCCGGGGGTCACCTCTTCGAAGCGCTGGGCGCCGAGCGCAGCCGCGCCCAGCGCAGCGCCGGCATCCGGAGCAGCAGCTGCTTCGGGAGCCTCACATAAACTGCGCTTCGGCGGATGCGCAATTACGTCCTCGATATTATGTCAATAGGGTCGACCCACACAGTGTGGTTAGACGCAGGCCCCCGTAACTCCCTAATTTTCGCGGACATTGCATCGACGATGGTTCACGTCAGTTCCTTTCACGTTGTCAGCCGGGCGGCAGAAGCGTAAACGACGTGATCTGATGGGTTCGTTTTGGGCGGCTCGCGGGCCAGAACGAGAAGGACGCCCTCCGTCCGGCCGTTGATGCTGAGCCGATGTGTGCAGCGGCTGCCATGCACGTGTCGAGGAAACGCACATCCCGCTTCAGACCCCTCGCCTGGTGCGTGGCTTTGGTCGCGGCCGGTGCTCAGGCCGCTTACTTCATGAGTTGTTCTTACAATAGCTCTCCCCCGGTGTTGCTGCCCGTAGCTCCCAGCGTGACGATCAGCGTTTCGCCAGCAAACATACTTCTGGGGGAGAGCGCCACATTAAGCTGGTCATCGAGCGGGGTGTTGGCTTGCACCGCAAGTGGTGCATGGAGTGGGTCACAGCCTGCGCAAGGAAGTCTCACGGTGACACCCAGTACGACGGGGACCCTCTTGTATACTCTTACCTGCTCGACCGCCAGCGGGTCGGTCGCGCAGTCGGCAACACTGACGGTGATCGCGGTCGCGGCCCACGCAACTGCACGATCACTTCCGCCCTGCACGACGGCGCTGATCAACGCCTGTAGCGACGGGTCGCGCGGAGGCTCCGCCCCGCCACTGTCAGCGAGTGCGGTCTGGGACCACCCTGCAGGCACGTCCGGAATACTGTCGCTGGCGGTTTGGGGCGGCACGATCTACCTAGGCGGAACGTTCACCAGTGTAGCCGGCACCGCGCGCAACCGCCTTGCAGCAATCGACGCCTCCTCGGGAGCGTTGCTGAACTGGAATCCGGATGTCGAGTTGTCGAACTCGAACCCTACGCCGTGTGGTAACCCCGGGAGGTTAGCGCCCGTCGCGCAGGTGTGCGCCCTGGCAGTGGCAGGCGGAGTTGTCCTTGCTGGAGGAAGCTTTACGAGTGTTGGTGGCGAATCGCACCACTCCTTGGCGGCGATCGCAGCATCGTCTGGCGCCGTCCTCCCTTGGAAGCTTGATGTCGTTTACAGCGCTGGATATCTCGGAACGATCAACTCGCTCGTGGCGTCAGGCGGGAGCGTCTACGTGGGTGGATTGTTCAACGAGATTGGCGGTGCGCAACGGCTCGACGTAGCAAAGATCGATGCGAGCACAGGCGCTGTTGAGGCTTGGCGTCCCGTGGTGAGTGAATCTCCCTGTTGTGGGCGGGTCAATTCGATCGCACTCTACGGCAACAGCGTTCACATTGGCGGGTGGGGTTTCGGGGTCACTCGTCCCCTTGACGCCACCGAAACCTATGTTGGCCTCGCGGCCCTGGACGCAAATTCAGGAGCGACACTGCCTTGGAGTCCTCATTTAATTGGCGGGTTCTCAGATTGCGTGCCCGTGCCGGCTACCTTCAATGCGATCGCGCGTGCCGGACCGGCGGTGTTCGTTGCCGGAGATTTCATATCCGGGACTGCGACTTGCTCGGGTAATTACGCAGCTCCAGGCTTGGGTGCGATAAGTAACGGAACTAGTGAGCTTCTGCCATGGAATCTACAGACAGTGGGCGCAAGCGGGACAGGATGTGGATACTCAACCTCGTTTGCTGCCGGGGAGAACACGGTGTACGTGGGAGGCTGCTTCGCAAGCGTTGGTGGCGTGTCGCGGAACAATCTAGCTGCGCTAGATGCGACTACTGGCGCTATATTGCCTTGGAACCCGAACGCCAACGGGCAGGTCACGGCACTCGTTGTCGAAGGCGGCGTCGTTTATGTAGCCGGGGACTTCACCAGCATTGGCGGCACGACCCGCTACTCATTAGCGAAGATCGATCCCACGACCGGTTTGGTGATGGAATAGGAGTTTGGCCGAGCTTTCGGAAGATCGCGTTGATGTGGTCCTTCACGGTCTGCTCCATAACATCAAGCTCACTGGCCATGCGTTGGTTCGGCGCTCCCCATACCACCGCGACGCAATCTCCTGCTGCCGCGGAGTGAGGCTCATGGCGGCTAGCCGCGAGCGCAGGCTGTCATGCAGGAGCTTGCGAAAGGGAAGGCGGCTTCCGTAGCCGTGGCGACGACGATTGCCTGACGCTCGAGGTACTCGATGTCGAGGATCCGTCAGTCGAGTAGCAGTATGACCGCAGCGTTGCCCGCTCTGCGAGCGGCAACATTTATGGGTTCGCAGCTGACGTTTCTCTTAAAAGATTCAAGGCAACCAGGCCGGCGTGTTGTGGGAGAGGAGCCTTCTTGACAGCCGGTTCGGCCTGCAGGATAGTCCCGCTGCGCCAGCATGGAATTGGGGAGCAACCCCAGGGGGGCGCGGCGCTGACGAGATGGAACAGTTCTGGGTCACGCCGGACAAAGCGCTCTAGGAACTCACCTGCACCGGCGGAACGATCCTCAAGAGCTCTCTCACGCACAAGACGAACCAAGGCTCCAGCGGACCCGAACGCGGCGAAGGCTCGAATGCGAAGACAACGCTTCCCTCGGCACGAAAAAGGGAACAATCGTGAATAGAAAGCTTTTCTCGCTCTGGGCTTCTGCGATGACCGTTGTGCTCGCCGCTTGCACACCGAATGTCGATCAGGCGAAAGCCAATTTCTGCAAGGATCTCGGCGCATATGCGAAGGCGGTCGCTGCCGTCGGCGCGCTTAACTCGGACTCGACTGTCGATGAACTGAACAAAGCTGTGAAGGCCGAGAACGACGCCTACAAGAAGCTCGAGAAGGCCGCAAATCGCTTATCCGCGGCACAGGCGGCGGCAATGAAGAAGGTCGACGAAACGTTCGCAAAGACGTACGACAACATCAAAGGGAATGAGAAGCTGGGGGATGCCGCGGCGACGGTTGCGCAGGCGACTGCTGTCGTGCTTGACAACTACAGCGACATCGCTACGACGACGTGCGTATATGGGGCGCCCGAGGCTCAGGCCCAGTAGGTAATCTGCCTGAAGGCCGGCCCAGGTGCCTTTGCACGCAAAGGCCCGGCGTTCATGCAACGCAAGGTCCTCGGTCAGTCGGTCACGCAGAGTGCCGGGTACCACACGATAGACCCTCCCGCAACTTTCACTTCTTGATTTTGGTTCGGGCTGGCACTTGCAAGCGGCGTCTAGCGGATCTCTAATCTGCAACTTCCGGATTTCGTCAACGTTGACTCCTGCTCGATCGGCTCAGATGGGGCTGAAATGGTCTTTTAGTCTGCTCGTACGGCGTGGCTGGCCTTAGAGCGTACAGCCGTGCCGACCTCATCCAACGGCACCCGAGCGCCCCATGCGACCGTGCCCGTCCTGCTCTCGGCCGCGATCCTGGCGTGCTCGCCGAGCGGCTCCGTTGCGGCGGCTACCGCGTTACCAGCGCTGCATACCGATCAGTTCCGGGCCGTGTACGAGGCGCCCAGGAACCCTGCCCACCAGGCGTTGTATGAGCAACTGAAAGCAGCACGCACACTCGAGCGGTTCCGAACCTTCCTGAGCTACGTTCGCTTGCCGCGTACGCTGACGCTAAAGCTCGCGGGATGCGATGGCAGAGACGACGCTTGGTACGACCCCGACCAGCTGACGGTGACTGTCTGCTACGAGTATCTCGAAGCCGTGCAGAGGATCGCGCCTGCGGGCGTGACGCCCGAGGGCGTGACGCGGGACAACGCCGTGCTCGGCCCGCTGCTTGAGGTGTTCCTGCACGAAGTCGCGCACGCGCTGTTCGAACAGCTGCGCATCCCGCTCCTCGGGCGGGAGGAGGATGCCGCTGATCAGCTTGCGGCATTCATGTTGTTGCATCTGAGCGAGCGCACCGCGCGCGATACCGTGCTTGGCGTCGCGTGGATGTACGCTCAGGAATCCAAGGAGGCAACCTTGAGCCCCAACACCCTTGCCGACGTGCACGGCCTCGCGGGACAACGTTTCTACAATTTGCTGTGTATCGCCTACGGCGCCGAGCCAGGCCTGTTCGCGGATCTGGTCGACGACAAGCGTCTACCCGAGAGTCGAGCGGAGACTTGTGCAGACGAGTACCGACAGGTCGCGTATGCCGTCAAGACGTTGATGGGCCGGTATGTCGATGAGAGCGAACGCGAGAAGGTCTTTGCCAAGGAATGGGTGAGAGGCAAGCTCCGCAGAAGGACTGCCGGCGATACGCCACCGCCGTAGGCAGCGCTGCCGGTGCGCTGCGGGCGAGATGCATGCGCCGATTGCGAGAAACGGCAGCAGTAGCAGACGGCGCTCGGATCCGCACTGTCGCTGGCTCGGTAAGAAATCAACGGATCAGTCTGCCGATCAGCGGTTAAGTTGTCAGCCGGGAAACCAGGGGCGGCGGACAATCACCCGCAAACGCGAATTTCTCTCCGTAACCCTCCTTCGAGTGTCTGCCTGTTGGACTCGATGATCGGCTTCGAAAGTTCCGCAACCCGGGCGGTGGCATGCTTTCTCTGCTGCATCGCGACACACCATGGTCGGCGCGGTCCACCGTCGCTTGCGACGCCCACGCGGTCAGTCACGACGTGGTGATAACATGCGAGCAGCTCGGCGCCAGTCGGAAAGCGCCCACAATAAGCAACAAGCAAATTGGGAGCCCGCGATAGCTGCCAGGGGGCCTTTGCGTCCTCTGTCGAGTCGCACGCCGCCGCGAGGCACAAGGACACCACCATGGTTATTCGCGTTGCCGCACTTCTGTGCATCTCATGCCTGACACTCGCGACGTCCGCGCACGCCGAACCGTCCGCTGCACCGTCTTCCGGAGTCGAACTGAACTACGCGAAGTACACGCTCACGAACGGCCTGGACGTGATCCTGCACGAGGATCATCGGCTGCCGCTGGTGGCGGTCAATATCTGGTACCACGTCGGTCCCGCCAACGAAACGACCGGCCGGACCGGTTTCGCGCATCTGTTCGAGCACATGATGTTCGAGGGCTCGAAGCATATCGGTTCGAAAGCGCACTTCCGCTATCTCGAGCGTGCCGGAGCAAGTGACATCAACGGCACGACCGATTTCGATCGCACCAATTACTTCGAGACGCTGCCGTCAAACCAGCTTGAGCTGGCACTGTGGCTCGAAAGCGATCGCATGGGTTACCTCCTGGATGGGCTCGATGCGGAAAAGCTGACCAATCAGCGCGACGTCGTGCGCAACGAACGTCGCCAGTCCATCGAGGGCAGGCCGTATGGACTCGTCGAGGAAGAGGTTTGCCGTCAGCTGTTTCCGACTTCGCATCCTTACTACGCGTGCGTGATCGGCTCGCACGCGGATATCGAGGCTGCCCGGCTGGACGACGTGCGTGAGTTCTCACGCCAGTACTACACACCGACGAACGCGAGCTTGGCAATCGCCGGCGACATCGATCCCGCCCGGACGCGGCAACTCGTCGAGCGTTACTTCGGCTCGATCCCGGCGGGCCCGCGGGTACCAGCGCCTTCGGTCGCGACACCCCCGATCACTCACGAGCGCCGCGCCGTGGTCACCGACCAAATCGAACTGTCGAGAATCTATATGGCGTGGATCACGGCCCCGATCTACCAGCCAGGTGATGCAGAAGCCGATCTGATCGCCCAGGTCCTGGGAGGTGGCCGTGCGGGCCGGCTCTATAAGCGGCTCGTTCACGAACTGCAACTGGCGCAGGACGTAACCGTCGAGAACCAGAACCTGCAATTTGGTTCGACCCTCGTGTTGCAAGCGACCGCGAAGCCGGGCGTGGCACTCGAGCGTCTCGAGCGCGCGATCGACGTCGAACTCGATCGCTTGCGCCGCGACGGGCCGACCGCTGCGGAGCTCGTGCGAGCACGAAATCAGATCGAGACGCGCATGCTGACGCGACTCGAGCGGTTAGGTGGCTTTGGCGGGGTCGCAGATCAGCTCAACCGTTACAATCAGTTCTTGCACGATCCGGGATATCTGGCAAGGGACCTCGCTCGCTACGACACCGCGACCATGGCGAGTGTGCGGCGCGTCGCTGCGAGCAAGCTGCAGCGCGAGGCACGAGTCGTCATTTACGGCTTACCGGGGAAAAAGCAGATTGACGATCCGCCGAGAGCTGCCGCGAACAGCGCGGCGACCCGGGAAGCGATGGCTGGTCGCATGGCCGACGAGCCGTGGCGGGCAGCGGCTCCCACGAGCGGACCTGCGCCGTTGATGCGACTGCCGACAGCGACACGCTTTGCGCTCGAGAACGGTCTTACTGTCTTTGTTGTCGAGCAGCATGGGTTGCCGGTCGTAGCGGCGAGCGTCGTTGCGCTCGCCGGCACTAGCGTGAATCCGGTCGAGCGGCCGGGCCTCTCGGCCTTCACGGCGGCGATGCTGCAGGAAGGCACACATGCGCGAACGGCGGCACAGGTTGCCGACGACGCCGCGCAGGCCGGCTCCGCGCTCGCGACGCGCTCCGAGCGCGACGCGGCGGTGGCCACGCTGACGGTGCTGAAGTCGAATGCGGGGGCCGCGCTCGGCTTACTTGCCGATGTGGTTGAGCAGCCGCGATTCGACCGCAGGGATGTCGAGCGCGTGCGCCGGTTACGCGACGGTGAACTCCAGCAAGCCAAGAGTGACCCATACGAAGCGAGTCGCCAGGCCCTGCTGGGTGCCATCTATGGGCCACACTACCCATACGGTTACCCTGACTTGGGTACGCGGTCGGCTAACGGTCAAATCACAGTCGATGAGATCAGGAGCTTTTGGCAGACGCATTACACGCCGTCGACAACCGCGCTCGTGCTGGCCGGTGACGTGTCCGCGGAAGAGGCGCGCGCTCTTGCGGCCAGGTATTTCGGTGGTTGGCGGATGCAAGGCGCCCCTGTCGCCGCGACTGCGAAGTCGGTCGCGTTCGAACCGGGGGTACGGATCCTACTGCTCGACCGATCCGATGCCCCGCAAAGCGTGGTCCGCGTGGGTCTGCCAGGAGTCGCGCGTGCGACCAGCGACTACGTGCCGCTAGAGGTGATGAATAACGTGCTCGGCGGCCTGTTCTCAAGCCGCCTGAACATGAACTTGCGCGAGGAGCACGGCTACACTTACGGCGCCTTCTCCGCATTCCGCGACGCGCGCGCACCGGGGTACTTCACCTGCGCGGCCGCCATCCGTACCGATGCGACGGCACCGGCGATAAGGGAAATACTGAGTGAGCTTGGACGCATTCACACCGTCCCGCCGACCGCTGACGAACTCAAGCTCGCGCAAGCCGCGTTTGCGCAGTCGCTGGCCGGGCTGTTTGAAACGTCAGAAACCTCCTCGAAGACAGTGGCCGACCTGTTTGTCTATGAACTGCCCACAGGGTACTACGCAACGCTGCCGGCGCAGGCCTACGAGGTCACGGCGGCCCAGATTACTGCGCTCGCCGATCGCTACCTTGACCTGGCGGCCCTCAAGATCATCGTGGTTGGCGACCGCAAGAAGGTCGAGGCTGGGATCGGCGCGCTCGGCGCTGGCAGCGTGGAATTCATCGCCGACGAAGACTCGCGAGTACCGTGATCGGCGCGCCGAGGTGCTGGCGGAGTTTCGAGCGCTACTAGGAAATTCGATGGTAGCGGGGGCGCCCTTTGCACTAATACTACGGCGGTCGTCCACTTCCGCAACATCGATCGCCGAAATCCGACGAGAGGATACCCAAGCCATTGTGCCAAGGGATACCTCTGACGCCGGACAATCTGCGAATCGACCGAAGCGAGGAGCGATGGCGCTGCCTGCAACGCGGGCGCGACCGCGCTGCGGCATTTCGTCGTCGACATGGTCGCGCTGCGTGAGGTGCGCCAACCACTGCGCCGCTTGTCTCGACTCGGCGACAGGGTATCGAGAGAAATGGGTGAGACGCTCGACAAGCCCATCGGGATGGACGTCTGGGCATTTGAGCGGCTGCTCCCCATGACAGCCGAGGCAGGAGGCAGGTCACCGGAATCTGACGCCAACGTCGCGGGCCTGAGCCCTTCCGCTAACGTGCGCTAACGGGAACAGTCGGCGTCAGGCGGCACGCGTGGCGCAATGACTTTCTTCGCACTTTGGCACCGCAGCACCGCGATTTATCGTCTGCCGTACTGTCGGGCGGGCATGCTATCTCTATATCTATTTCTATGCGCACAGCCTTCGCGGAATCGCGGCCATCAACGTCGGTGTCGACAGATTGCTCATGACTCGGTCGTTGTGAATCATGATCGGCGAGGAGAGTACGTCTCGCAGCAAGCGTCCGATGCTGAACTCCGTGTCGTTGCGGTATCCCGATAGGCCGCAGGCGCGCAAGGTCTCCAGCACGATCGCTGCGGCCAAATCGGAGACCTCAACCTTAGTCAGCGCGATCATCGACTGGAACTCGAGCGCACCAAGAGCCTGCTCGTCATCCCTATCGCGCTCGAAGTCGGCCAGCGCCGACTCCAGGCGACCCCGCAGCGCACCCAGCATGGAGAATGCGCGAGTGTAATGCGCCGCCCCTGGCGGTAGCTGTCCGTTGCCATGCCGCGCGGCATGGCGGACGAATGCCTGTGCGCGGACCGTGGCAGTCGCGGCGATTCCCGCCCAAACTGATCCCCAGAACAAATGCGCACTGGGGACCATGGTCTGCACGTGGATCCTTTCATAGGGCATCGGCAGGATGTAGTCACGGTGCGCAGCAACCTTGAGGAGGTAACCGTCGCTGCAAGTGCCACGCATGCCGAACGTGTCCCAGCCCTGTATGTGAGTCAGTGTGTAGTCGTTCTTCAGAACGGCCACCAGCACCTGGTCAGAAGCCGGCGCGTCCGCCGTGCGCCGGGCCGTGGTGACGATGCCGTCGGCCGCCGCGCCGTACGAAATGCAGGTCGCGCGCCGCTCGAGTGTGAAACGATCACCGCTGCACACTACCGGCGCCTCGCTGGCGCGTATGTTGCCTCCGGCGGTGCCCTCGGTCGTTGACGACGCGAGCAGCAGCTGCTCGGCTGCCAGGCGCCGCAGCAAGCCCACGATCGCCGGGCTCTTCAGGCCGTGGCGTACGAGGCACGCGACCTTGACCTGATGCATCGCATAGATCATCGCGGTCGACCCGCAGACCTGACCCAGCTGATAGCAGATGTTTGTAACCGCTCTGAACCCGGCGCCTTCGCCACCGAGTTCCACCGGAACCATGAGGCCGAGTAGCCGTTGCGCTTTGATCAGCTCGAAGGCTTCGGCCGGGAAGCGTGCCGCGCTGTCCACGGCGTCGGCGTGCTTTGCCGCTGTCGCGGTCACCTCCCGCAGCCGTCGCTCGTAGTCTGCTGCCGCATTCGGTGCGGACTCATAGATCGCCTTCGTTGGTTGTTGCATTGTTCACTCGCCTTGTATTCCGGAACGTTTCAGCCATTTCGGCGGCGCAGAACGCACCCTGAGCGCGGCAGGAAACCGCGGCTAAGTTGTCGATGACGGAGTGCGGAGACGTACGACCTGTGTGATGAGTGCTACGTTACTTTGCGTATCGGCAGCCTGAACGGCAGTCTAGGTCAGACTGAAGGTGGACTAATTGATTCGCGTCAATTGCATCCGCGGGGAGCGGTAATGCGTGCGTTATGTCACGCCGGCCAGGGAAGCGAGCGCCTCGGGCTGCAGCAACTTGATGTGACGCAACCGTACCTCGATCCAGCCCTCACGCTTGAAGGCACCCAGTACGCGGCTCACGGTCTCGAGCGTCAAACCGAGATGATGCGCTATATCGCGCCTGCTCATGCTCAGGCGGAACTGCGTTGGTGACAGCGCCCGTCGCTCGAGCCTGCGTGAGAGGTCGACGAGAAAGCCGGCAAGCCGCTCGCGCGCCCCCGCGCATCCCATGCCGGCATGCCTGCTTTGCGCGTCTTCGATCGCCTGGCTGAGCAAGCGCACGATCTCCCGCCGCAGGCCTGGGAGCGTTTCCAGGAGTCGCTCGAGCCGACGTACAGGAATCATGCAGTAACGAACGGGCTCCAGCGCCACCACTTCACACACGTGCCGGCCCTCGGCGAACGCTTCTAGACCGACAGCCTCTCCGGGCAGATAAAAGGCATGAACGCTCTCGTCACCCTGGGTCGTTATGCGGTATCCCTTGGTCGACCCGCTTTGGATGACGTACAGCGCCTGCATCCGCTGGCCGGCGCGAATTAGACTCGCTCCGGCCGCAAGAGCGTGACCGCGCTTGACCGCGCCCTCAAGTATGCGAACTTCGCAAGCCGGCAAGCGGGCCGGCAGGCAGATGTATTTCAGCGCGCAGCTGCTACAAGAAAGCTCAGCACCCAGCGGTGCGCGCTGCTCTGCATTGCCATTCTCGACCAAGCATTCGGCTGGTGCCATCTTTGTTTCAATATCCTGCGCCAGATCACTTTTGCGCTTCCGCGATTGGCGGATTTGATCTGGATCATATCGCGGCGGCGACACGTGGGTATACTAAGCCTTCTCTGGCGTCTTGGCGTTCCTCCGGTTCGCCTCGCACCGGTCTCGGCTGGTTGCAGGCACTCAGGACCTCACTCGTTAGCGTTCTCGCGTGCCTGCTGAAAGGCGTGATTCCCGCGGCGTTCACGACCGTCGGGCCGCTCTTGGCCAAGAAGATCGCTTCGATCAGTGCCACATCGTCGTGCTCATGCGTGCGTGTCGCTCGGCGGTTTGTTTCTGCAGTGGCCCATCGGATACCTCTCCGACAGGATAGACCGGCTCCACGCGCTGATCGCACTCGGCGCCGGGGCCCTGGCGGTGGCGGCCGTCCTTGCGGACTGTATTTGGTGGCTTCGCCGAGAGCCTGTACGCGGTCGGTGTTGCCCATGCCGACGACCGTGCGGAATCGGCGAACTACGTTGCGCTCTCGTCGACGCTACTGTTCGTATGGGCGCTCGGCGGCGCGATCGGCCCGACGGTGAGTTCACTCCTCATGGAAGTCACGCGACCGAATGCGTTCTTCATCTACGCGTGTCGATATCATCGTCGGGGCCGATTTGGCTTTCCTCACGGCATTGCGCGCGCCGTTCCTTTTCGCTTGCAAACCGCGCATGAAGGTCACTCCTGCCATGCCGTGAGCTTTCCCAAGGCATACCTCCCGATTAAACCTGACATGAGGAATCGTTATGGCTGAACGAACCAGGCAGAGCCCTCTCCTTAAGACTCGGGCAAGCGCGACCGCAGGGGCCGCGAAGCGCAACACACTGACTGCCGAAACGAAATCGGCTCTCAAGACGCCCGGAGGACCGCTCGAGTCCGAGAAGCGGCGCGCGATGATTTGCGAAGCCGCATACTACCTCGCCGAGCGCCGTGGCTTCGCGGCTGGGCACGACCTGGAAGACTGGTTGACCGCGGAACACCAGGTCGACACCGCACTCGCCAAGTGCAACCTACCCTTCAGTGGGGCGTAGGAGGGGCCCCGCCTGTGCTGTCGCATGGGTTCGAAGAGAGCTTGTCCTGACCGTCGACGAACGCCGCGACCCGATCGCCGACAGCGGGCTCGGAATTTCCTCGCGATCCGGAATGCGGCCAATGTCAAAACCCTTGACAGAGTGGTACTACGCAACAGCGGCTGTGCTGGCACCGGGCACCACTATCGGCCCCGAGACCCGTGGGAGCTCCACCGCCGATGCCGTTCTCGATGCAGGGAGATCCTCATCTGAAGGTCTGAGGTCAACTGCTGTAGTGGCTGCAGGGGGTATTCGGGATGCAACCACGTTCGCCGCGATTCAACTTTACTCGTGGCCCCCTGTCCCGCATTCGGCCATTCACGTTTACCGGGTCCGGCTAAAGGCGTTCCACGTGGGCCCTGCCGCTGTGGTCGAAGAACTGCAGAAGCGCGTCACAACCGGCGGTGAGCTCCGCCAGCTGGTTGGAGAGTACTGGGAACCGACTGGCGTTTGGCACCTCAGTGAGTTGCTAGCCCCCTGGTTCAGCGTCATCGAGGAAGTGCCGGCCGCCTTGGAGCGAGAGATCTACATGCCGATGTGGGTCTCTTACTGCAAGGACCAAGAGCGAGCCCAGGTGCTGTGACCTGGAGTACCTGGGCCCCGCGGTTGGACTGCTTCGGGCTCTGGGGGCCGGGCCGTGTCGGCCGCTCTCAGCGCCTGCGGCGCTTCAGGCCTGCTTTATTGAATAGCGCGCCGCCACCGGAAGGTCTAACTGCCTCGTTCATTGCACCGGGTATTTCCGGCTCGCCGGAGTAAGCGCGCTATGAACCACGTCGGCGCGCGGCCGGCGCATGTGCTATGCAGTTGACCAGGTTGATCGAGGCCATCAAGACGAACTTGTCAGACTCCTTTTCGGCGCGGCGGCAGGCCAGATCGAGGAACCAGGCGTTGCACTCATTGAGGACGAGGGCCAGTAGAGCAGGCTCTGTGTGGTTGCCGATGTACTGGGCGCGGGCGGCGTCTGCCGCACTGGGATCGAGGAGCTCCTCGGAGAAGCGCACTGAACCGACCATACGCGTGAGCTGACGCTCCTGTTCTACGTCGGTGATCAGCGGCCACTCGTAACCCGACTCGGCCATGGCAAGGTAGCAAGTGAGCAGGATGTTGAGCAGGAACTCGACGGTCTGCTCATCCGCTCCGAGTTTGGCCTGCACAAGGCAGGAAGCGAGCAGGTTCGGCTGCTTGCTATGGATCTCGTCGGCGATGCTTGTCTTTTGTGCCAGGGTCAGCGTATTGAGTTTGCGCACAGCCGCAGCGAGGTGCTCAACGGAGATGCGTCCCCGGGAACTCAGCGGCGCGCCGGAAGATGCACAGCCCATGGCAACACAGCCTCGAAGGCTTCGACACTCGGTGGAGACTGCCAAGGCTAATGGCGTAGAGCCCTTCGCTTACCTCTCGTTCCTCTTCGAGCGACTGCCTTACCTCAAGAAGCGAGTACAGGTTGGCGCTGGCCACGGCTCCCCTGACGGTATCGGCAAAGAGCCAGCCTTTGCGACTGAGGACAAACGGCCGGATTGCATTTTCGCAGCGATTGTTGGTTAGGGGGACCTCGCCGTGGGTGAGGAACACCGATGCGTCAGCGTCTCGTCCATCGTGTACCTCCTTTCCCGCACGTACACTGCCCGCACACAGTTCACTACGGAAGAGCGTCGTTCTTTGAGCGCTTACTCGCCGGAAGTAACCCTCATCACGGGCTTCCGTATTGGCTGAAATGACGGGTATGAACAACCGGCAGTTCTAGCTAGATCTGCTCGCGGATGTGGCGATCCCAGACTTCAATGCCTGTCGTCTGCAATGCATCCCAAATCTTTTGGGCCGCCTCGGCATCCTGCGAGGCATAGCTCCAGAACACCGCCCCGGTCTGTGTGCTCACGCGCTTAGAGGAGCCTCCGACCATCCGACCCTCAACGTCCTGCGCGAGGGAGAATGTCCGACGAGGCAGTTTCGGGCAATCACGGTACTCATGCGCCAGCGCCAATCTACGGCGGCTCGCGGCCGAGCACCAAGGGAGCGCCCGGCACATCCGAATTGACGTAAGATCGATTGCCTGAAGCACGACGTTTTCCTCAAGGCCGAAGCTCCATGACCGAGACCGCCACCCCGCGGCGTGCCCGCGACGCCCGGCGCGCACGCGCCCAGTCGATCACCGTCAAGTACCCCTACATCCGCCGGCAGCTGAAGCCGGTCGAGCTCCTGAGCTCGGAGGCGGTCGAGGTGATCGAGGCGAATGCGGAGACGATTCTCGAGGAGGTGGGTATCGAGTTCCGCCGCGATCCGGAGTCGCTGCGCCTGTGGCGCGAGGCGGGGGCGGACGTCAAGGGTGAGCGGGTGCGCATGCCACGCGGCATGGCGCGGCGACTCCTCGCCTCGGCGCCCGAGGAGTTCACGCTCTTCGCCCGCAATCCCGAGCGCAACGTGCGCTTCGGGGGTGATGCCACGGTGTTCTCTCCCGTGGGCGGACCGCCCTTCGTCTCGGACATCGAGCGCGGGCGGCGCTACGGTTCGCTCGAGGATCTGACGAACTTCATCAAGCTCGCTCACATGGCGCCGGCGATTCACTTCTCCGGCGGCTGCATGTGCGAGCCGATGGAGATCCCACCGAACAAGCGTCACCTCGACATCCAGTACGCCTTCTTCCGCTACTCCGATCAGGGCTGCGAGGCGACCCCGGAGACGGCGGGTCACGCGGCGGATGCGGTCGCGCTCGCGCAAACGCTCTTCGGTGCCGAGTACCTGGAGTCGCATCCGGTCGTGCTCGGCAACATCAACTCGAACTCACCGCTGACGTACGACGGCCGCATGCTGGGTGCCCTGCGCCAGTTCGCACGTCACAACCAGGGCACGATCATCGTGCCCGCGGTGCTCGCAGGCGCAATGGGCCCAGTGACGCCCGCCGGCTGCCTGGCGGAGATTCTCGCGGAAACGCTCGCCGGCATGGCGCTCACCCAGCTCGTGCGCCCCGGGTCCCCGGTGATCATGGGATCCTTCGTCGGTGCGATCTCGATGCGCACCGGCGCGCCGACCTTCGGCACGCCCGAAGCCACGCAGATGATCTTCGCCACCGCCCAGCTCGCGCGGCGGCTGAAAGTTCCCTGCCGCAGCGGTGGCTCACTGTGCGCCTCGAAGGTTGCCGATGCGCAGGCGGCCTACGAGAGTGCGAATACGCTGCTGCCCACGCTCCTCGCCGGCGTCAACCTCGTGACACACGCCGCCGGCTGGCTCGAGGGGGGCCTCGTCGCGAGCTACGAGAAGTTCGTCATGGACGCCGACCAGTGCGCCATGATGCAGATGCTCGCGCAGGGCATGGATCTCTCCGAGCGCGGCCAGGCGCTGGATGCGATCCGCGAAGTCGGCCCCGGCAACCACTTCTTGGGCTGTGCGCACACGCTCGCGAACTTCGAATCGGCGTTCTACCAGTCAACCATCGCAGACTACTCCTCCTACGAGCAGTGGTCGTTGGAAGGCAAACTGACTGCGGAGCAGCGCGCCAACCGGGTGTGGAAGAAGCTGCTGGCGGACTACCAGGATCCGGGAATTGATCAGGCGCAGAATGAGGCGATGCTTGATTTCATCACGCGCCGTAAGGCAGTGCTCACGGACGCCATTGAAGACGAGTGATGGCACCCTCCTCGTCACTGGGAGGTTACGCCCACGTCGAGTACACCGCAACACCCACTGCGAAGCGTAGGCAGGCCAGCGGTATAAGTGCACGGGTCGGTGAACTGAGCATACAACACCCCGGGGAAACATGAAGCCGCGATGGCTGCGACGGTGGGGAATAGTCGCGTGGCCAACACTGACGACACCGGCAGCAACCTCTCCACTACGCGAGGTTGGACAGTACATTGACCACGAATCCAATAATCGCGGCAACGAAGAAAAAAGAATAGACGGCGTGCATCAGCGTCAGGCGTCGTATCGCGGTGTCGCTTACCGACACATCTGATGTCTGATAACACATTGCTATCGTGAAGGAGTAATACATAAAGTCCCAAAGATCCGGTGTCGACTGACCGGGGAAAGCCAGACCCGGGTCTGTCCGCGCGCTGCCCCTTTTCTCCAAGTTTCGGTAGTAAATCCGCATGTACTGAACTGCAAAAGTCATTTGAGCAGCGATCCAGCCGAGTAACAGCGCCAACAGTGACCCGCCCAGATGGAGAGTCTTGAGCCAGCGCACTTCGTCCTTTTGGCTGTGGAGCATCACACCAATCGCGGCGATGCCGACGACCGTTGCCACTAGCGAGGCGATCACCTCCGTGTGTTGTATCGGTTGCTTCTGTTTTGCGATAACGACGCATTGCTCTGCCGTTGTGACCGACATCATCACGTAGGTCAGAGTCACCAAGGTAACAAGAAACACGTCGAGGCCGAGTATGATCCGCGTCTCGGCGGGCAGCGAAGCGGCCGCCAGCCCAACGGCAGCGCCTGCCACGGCCGATAAGGACAAGCGGCCAAGTTGACGCAGCGACCAAGGAACGGGGCTCGCGGTCGGAGCCGATTGCTCAGTCATGGCGTATCCCGTCGCGTAGTGCTCCACCGGATGGGTTTGCACACAGTAACATTCCGGGCCGCGAAGCTCGTTATGCCAATCTAGCCGGGTTTGAGTGCGCTGAAAAAGCTGCTTACGAGCGACGCTTCAGACCATCCTAAGTCTGATGGGCGTAATCATGCCCCGCCAATTTCAGATTTATCCTCGTGGATGCGGCGAGGTGCGACGGCAGGAGATTCTAGCGCGTTGATTTGCCGAATCGAATTTGTAGTTACACAAACAGTTGTCATGACGCGATGCGATGACTCGCCATGCGCTCACGCTGCAGGCTGCGCTCGTCTTAGTAGGAAACTTGGGCTCGGGCTCGGGGTGCCGTCGGGATCTTTTGGGTACGCGCGCGAGCAACCCCGAAGGCCTTCAGGAGCTAATTACTTGTGGTGATTGCACGCGGCCGAGCTTCGCGTATTCCCGTACTTGCTGACAATCTCGCGGGCGCTAACGCTGGCTTACGAGATCCAAAGCACGAGCGCCGGCCCAAGACCTCCTAAGTCAACACCTGTCTTGGACGTCTGCTTCTGCGAATGTGAGCGGCCACTTTGTACTAGCTCGAATGTCGCAGACGGGTGTGCGCCGTGGAAAGGCGGCGCTTTCCAGCGGGTGCGAATCCCGCCCGGCGAAGATGCTCCAGCCGGAAGCAACCGGAGCAACTGTGGAGGTAACGAAGC
>Ga0187778_10001239_pt1 | contig 17916 bp, 12 predicted proteins | sample 1015_Q2_SP5_20_M_FD_132418 | JGI IMG/M metagenome (GOLD analysis project Ga0187778, IMG submission 132418) | Tropical peat soil microbial communities from peatlands in Department of Meta, Colombia - 1015_Q2_SP5_20_MG | ecosystem: Environmental > Terrestrial > Soil > Wetlands > Peat | place...
GCAAATTGAGGGTCAATCTCGGTGGCACGCTTGAAAAAGGGTACGGCAGCTTCCGAACCCACTGAAAAAAGAACCCTATAGCCCGCGCTGTAAGCTTTCAACGCTTCGAGCGAAGAGGTTGTTGCGTCCTCGAGCGGCGTGTCGTGCTTTTCAACTGTTGTGAGTGATTCGCCGACGCGGGTTCTGAATTTGCTTGCGATTTGACTTAATGCATTGAGCACGTCTTCTTTTCTTGCCGCTTGAACTTGCTCCTGATCCAGAACGTCTCCCGTACGGCAGTCCTTGGCGCTCAGCCCCAATACGTACTGACTGCCGAGGCTTGCAATCGAGCCATCTAGCACGGCCGCACTTGCGGTTCGCTCGCAGATTTCCCGAGCTACGTCTGACGTAATTCGTGTATCTGGCGGTTTTCCCATCAGCTTTAAGATCTGCTGAATCCGCTCTTCGGAAATCAAGCTCAGGAAAGGCGACTGCTCAAGTTGCACAGCCATCCCTTGCCTCAGCGTGCCGTCAAACACAGGGTCGCCTGTGGTGTTCGCAAAATCGGCGAGAACGATTGTGTCCTTGTCGGTGAGCTTGGGAGTGCGATGAAGATAAAAGTAGGCTCCCGCGAGTGCCCCGATGACTGCAACTGGAGCGATTACCTTCCAGAGCAGTCCAAGGCGACTCGTCGCTTCGGTACTTGCTGCTGCTGGCGGTCGTGTGGACTCTGTGTCGCGCTTTACCCGTTGGAGGTCGGTGCGAACTTCAGAAGCGTGCTGGTATCGCAGGTTTCGATCCTTCTCCAAGCATTTGGTGATGATCTCGTCGAGCTTGGGCGAAAGGTCAGGGTTCAGCCGCAAGGGCGACAGCGGAACACGGTTCATGATCCCGTCGAAGATTACCGCTGTGCTTTCGCCCCGGAAAGGTAGCGTCCCGGTTGCCATTTCATAGAGAACCGCGCCGAAGGAGAACAAATCCGTCCGTGCGTCCAATTCCTTGGCGCGGACTTGTTCTGGTGACATATAGGCTATCGTTCCAACCGCCGTTCCTGGACTGGTGAGATGTTCCTCGGACTCAACGGTGGGGGCACTCATAGCGACGCTCTCCGGCGTAACGGAGACCTTTGCCAATCCAAAATCCAGAACCTTGATGTGAGAACGCTTAGTGACGAAGATGTTGGCAGGCTTGATGTCTCGGTGAATAATGCCAGCAGTATGAGCGGCATCCAGCGCATCCGCAATCTCAATTCCAAGCGATAGCACGGCCTCCATGTCCAACGGTCTTCCCGCGATCCGATGTTTCAGAGTCATGCCGTCGAGAAATTCCATGACAATGAACGACTGACCCTCGTGCTTACCAATCTCGTGGATGGTGCAGATGTTTGGGTGGTTCAATGCGGATGCGGCACGCGCCTCGCGGCGGAATCTTTCGAGCGCCTGCAGGTCTTGGGCTAGGTCTTCTGGCAAGAACTTCAGAGCGACGAAGCGCCCCAGATCGGTATCCTCGGCTTTGTAGACGACACCCATGCCGCCACCACCTAGCTTCTCGACGATGCGGTAGTGCGATATGGTTTGGCCAACAAGTTGGGTGGATGTACCCATTGGCGAAAATGTTATGCCGCAATCGTGGGTGGGTCAATGAGAACGGTAGCCGGATGCAGGCCTCTTGCACTTGTTGGTAGACCCAGAGAGGCTCAAGTTTGGCAGGTAGTGCGGGTTCGTCGGGGAGTGAACAGGCTTCAGGGGCATCGGCTACCCAACCACGCTCAGCCACCCATTCACCGGGTTAGCTGGTCGGCGTCACCAATATCTGTGATGAAATCACTGAATCAATCGCTCGGAAGACTGCGAGGAAGCACGACGCAGTAATCCGCAAGTCGCGCCGAGCTGTAAGCATTTACGCACCCAGGGCACAGAAGCGGCTCACCCGTCTGCTCCGACAGCGCAGGAACGGCTGGGGCGCAACCAGGCCGCGATGCGGGAGCGGCAAGCCCAGGATAGCACTGTCGTCCACCTACCAGACACCCCGGTGCCTAAGCTCTACTCAGCGGCAGAGGTGGCTGCGAACCTGGGGCGAAGCGTGAAGACCATCATTCGGTGGTTTGATCCCAGGATCGGTCGCCCAGGCGTCTTTGACTTTGGCTATGTGCCAAGCGATCTACACCGACGTTCGAGGTACACTCAGCTCCGCATCACCACCCAAGCCGTTCAAGATTTCCTCGATGAGCAAAAGGGTTGACGTATTGGATTCGTATTGTCGAATGTCGTTGTTTGCCCTTGTTTTCCTATTCTGTCCTTGAGGAATCATCAACTTAGTGCAACAACAATGGGTAGCAGGGTTCGAGTCCAACCGCCGCCACCAATTATCTCTAATGTTTTCAATTGGTTCCACGTGTTCCACCGGACCACTCGACCGTCTATCAATCAAAAGTGTGATGAAATTGTAATGTAAGAAGGTTTTATTTTCTGGAACGGGCGCGAGTGTTTGCGATCACTGCGCAGAATAATCAATTTGCGCTTTGGCTCAGATTGCCCCTCACACCGCATCCACTCCTCACTGAAACTCTACGCGCTCGAACCCCAGACCCTGCAGCAGACTCGTCAACGTACTGCGGGCATTCGCGTTCGCCGTCTTCAGAATCCCATCCAGCAGCGCCGCCTGCTGCATCTGCCTTTCCGCCTCCTGGCGTACCTGCGTCTCCAGATTCGGATCCACTGGAACCAGCAACCCTGTCTGCCGTGAATACACCTTGGTTCGCTCATTATCAATACGAGTCGAAAACACCTGCACCGACGGCAGCCGCAAAACTACCTTCCTCTCCTCTACGGCCACATCGCCACTCTTCAGCCCGCTGAAGTCGACTCCCGCCACCACTTCGCCGTGCACGACCATCAGCAACCGATCCCCCGCCAGAAAATTTGGCAGGACAGGGTTCTCCTTCTCTCCGCTGACCACCTTGTCCATCGTGTACACCACAGTCTCCAGGCGCTGCAGCTGCTGGATCTTGTTCACGACGGTCGACTGGCTCACATCGATTTTCGTGCTGCGCCCCAGCAACTGTCCTGCCCAGCCGTTCCACAACGACGGAGCCGCTTGCCGGGCAACTACCATTAACCCCAGCACGCCTAGCGCGATTCCAAGGAAGAGCGCCGCTGTAATTCTCCAACGGCCCTCCACTTCACGTCTGCCCTGATCTGTTCCCTGCATCTTGCCTCGTTGCCATCAATCTTATCGTCGCCCGCAACATAGCATAAGCCGGGTGCCCGACGTTTCGCAGCTTTCAAAATAGCGGGTGTTTCTGGGCGTTCGCCAGCAAGCAAGTCCCGCAATTATGGCTTTCTTGATTAAGCTCAACTCTGAGCGGTTGCAACGAGCCGCTAACGACCACCTCAACGTGGTTAGGAACGCCAAGAATGTTGTTGGAGAGAGGCGGATGCAGCCGGACTTTTATCCGCGCGGAGATGAAACAAGCGCGGTTGGTGCAGGTGCCAGCCTGTCAGCAACCGGACAGTTCGCCTGTGCAACAGAACCACGTGGAGTGCAAACATAAACATGATCTCTCGCCTGATTCCACATTCAGGTCGTCTTCATTTTGATGTTTAACCCGCTACCTCTGTTCGTGGTGCGTTTGACCCGGGCATAGTAAAGTGTTAGCGGACATTAGTTCCGGGACAAAGCCTTTGAGCATAAGTATTCGCAATATTGCCATCATTGCTCACGTGGACCACGGCAAGACCACGCTGGTGGACGCCATGCTACAGCAGAGCGGAACGTTTCGCTCCAACGAGCACGTTATGGAACGGGTGATGGACTCGAACGAACTGGAGCGCGAGCGCGGCATCACCATCCTGGCTAAGAACACTGCCATCTTCCATCACAACGTAAAAATCAACATTGTAGATACGCCAGGCCACAGCGATTTCGGCGGCGAAGTCGAACGCGCCCTAAAGATGGTGGACGGCGTGATGCTGTTGGTCGATGCCAGCGAAGGACCATTGCCACAGACGCGCTATGTTCTGAGCAAGGCGCTGGAAGCGAAGCTACCGCCGATTGTGGTAATTAACAAGATCGATCGTGCTGACGCTCGTTCGCAGGACGTTCTCAATGAGATCTACGACCTGTTTATCGATCTCGACGCCAAGGAAGATCAGCTGGACTTTCCCGTTCTGTATACAAATGCCAAGGCTGGGACAGCATCCACAGACATTAAGGGCGGAGGCGAGGACTTGCGGCCGCTATTCGATGCGATCCTGAACACGATTCCGCTACCCAAGGGAGATCCGGCGGGTCCGCTGCAGATTCTAGTGGCGAACCTCGACTACAGCGACTATCTGGGACGACTGGCCATCGCCCGGGTTTTCAATGGGACGATACATACTGGCGAAGAAGTAGCTATTGCCAAACTGGACGGCACTCTTCACAAAACCAAGATCACCAAGTTGTTTTCATTCTCGGGTCTGAAGCGAATTGACATCACTGAAACTACGCTGGGTGACATCATCGCGGTCGCGGGCGTGGAAGGAATCACGATCGGGGAAACCATAACCGAAGCGGAGAATCCTGCCCCGCTTGCCCACATCGCGATCGACGAACCAACCATCGCCATGCTGTTCACGGTCAACACTTCACCCTTCGCCGGAAAAGACGGCGCCTATGTCACCTCCCGCAATTTGCGGGAGCGGCTAGACAAGGAATTGTTGACCAACGTGTCGCTTCGTCTGGAGGAAACCGGCACAACCGATTCGTTCAAAGTACTGGGGCGCGGAGAACTGCAGCTTTCCATACTAATCGAGATGATGCGGCGTGAAGGCTACGAGCTGATGGTGGGCAAGCCGGAGATCGTGACAAAGCGTATCGACGGCAAGCTGATGGAACCGGTCGAGCATCTCACTGTCGATGTGCCTGAAGAATTCGTGGGCGTGGTGATGGAGCAACTGGGCTCGCGCAAGGGTGCGGTCACAAATATGCACAACCACGGCTACGGGCGGGTGCGCGTTGAATTCCGCGTTCCCAGCCGAGGGTTGATCGGTCTGCGCAGCCAGTTATTGACCGACACCCGCGGAACCATCGTCATGAATTCCCTGTTCGACGGATACACTCCGTGGCATGGCGAGATTCCACACCGCCCGACGGGCGCCCTCATCGCTGACCGCGCCGGCGTTTCGACGGCCTATGCGCTGTGGGGCCTACAGGAGCGAGGCGAGCTCTTTCTTGGGTCAGGCGTTGAAGTCTATGAGGGCATGATTATCGGAGAGAACACCAAGGGCACTGACCTGGATGTAAATGCGGTGCGCGAAAAGAAGTTGACGAACATGCGCGCCTCGACCGCCGACGAAGCGATTCGCCTCGTGCCGTTCCGGCAGTTGAATCTGGAGCAGGCAATCGAGTTCATCACGGACGATGAACTCGTGGAAGTTACGCCCAAGTCGCTGCGGCTGCGAAAGAAGGTTCTGCAGGCGAACAAACGCAAGAAGAGCATGTTGGCGGCGGTCGAGGAGTCGTGAAGTCTCGCGGGCAATCCGTGCGGAAAGACACTGGCGCTGGTTAGCGCGATTCGAGATACGTGAAACAAGTAGCGCCTTGGCGGGTCACGAGAAGGCCGCGACTGCCGGATGAAACTCCGTGTACCTGCCGTGTACCTTAGATCGGCGAATTGCGCGATTTTAGCGGTTTTGGCAGCTTGTATTTTCAATAAGTTACGCGCTCTCACTATCGCTGAACACTCGAGTCCAACCGCCGCCACCGATCAAATCAGCAACTTCCGAGGGGATCTCGGCCCCGGCTCTCTGTCCTTGTTGCGCGGACGTTGCGTTCGGTTGCGGAGTTGTCGAAGTGTGCGCACCCTTTCTTCGATTTCATCCGCACACCTAGCTAAGAACAAGCGCCACTCGAAGAGTCTCAGGAGGGTGTCACGAACGGCAGCTGGCACCACGACACAGCATCCACAATCACAGGGGAAATCAGAAATGACTTCTCGTTGACTCAATCGGGTATGACTCATAACATGATCGATATTCAAGAAGGCACTGGGGATGATCGGCCGGACAATCTCGCATTATCGTGTGCTTGAAAAGCTTGGCGGCGGGGGCATGGGGGTGGTGTATAAGGCCGAAGATACCCGACTGCGCCGCTTTGTCGCGCTCAAGTTCTTGCCCGACGAGGTAGCCAAAGATCCCCAGGCGCTGAGCCGGTTTGAACGCGAAGCACAGGCTGCCTCTGCGCTCAACCATCCCAACATTTGCACGATTTACGACATTGGCCACGAAAATGGAGTCGCGTTTATCGCGATGGAGTTTCTGGATGGCAGGACTCTCAAGCATGTCATCGCGAACCGCCCCATGGAACTCGAGACCTTTCTCTCGCTCGGGATCCAAATTGCCGATGCCTTGGATGCGGCGCACAGTCAGGGAATCGTTCACCGCGACATCAAGCCGGCGAATATTTTTGTCACCACTCGCGGTCACGCGAAGATCCTCGATTTCGGACTGGCGAAGATGACGGCTAAACCGTCCAGAGAAGCGACTCTCACTAACTCGACTGATCCGAATTTAACCAGCCCTGGATCGGCGGTGGGGACTGTTGCCTATATGTCCCCGGAGCAGGCCCGGGCCAAAGAACTGGACGCCCGCACCGATCTGTTTTCGCTGGGAGTGGTTCTTTACGAAATGGCGACCGGACAGGTGCCGTTTCGAGGCGGGAGCACAGCTGAGATTTTTGATGGAATTTTGAATCGGGTGCCGGTTGCACCAGTGCGGTTGAATCCGAGTTTGCCAGCGCGCCTAGAAGACATTATCAACAAAGCGATCGAGAAAGATCGCGAGTTGCGCTATCAACACGCCTCAGAGGTCCGGACCGATCTGAAACGCCTGCTGCGTGACAGCGGCTCAGGAGGGCACGCAACAACTGACAGCGCCGGCAGCGTGGGTGATGCTGCTGCAGCCCAGCTCTCGGCCGCGCAACCCGCTGTCTCGGCTGCTGTCGCGAGTGGGTCGTCATCGGCGGTGCGATCGCATAGTTCAACTTCGGCCATCAGTGAAGTGGCGCGGCAGCACAGGATCGGTGTGACATTGGGATCGCTGATTGCGATTCTGATTCTTGCGGCGGCTGGATTTGGCATCTATTCCTTTCTTAATCGCAGCGGTCCGTCCCCATTTCAAAACTTCACGATCGGGCAGATTACGAACACCGGAAACGCCGAGGAGGCCGCGATTTCGCCCGATGGAAAATATGTGCTGAGTGTGCAGCGCGATAGGGGATCGGCAAGTTTGTGGCTGCGCAATATCCCCACGGGCAGCGATACGCAAGTGATTCCGCCGGAGGTCACCGATTACCGCTCGCTGGCGTTCTCGCCAGACGGAAACTACATTTACTTTCGCAGAGCGAACAGCGCGCTGAGGTCGTCCTGGGATCTCTATCGCGCGCCTGTGCTCGGCGGCACGCCGCAGGATGTTGTGCACGACGCCGACGCCGGTCCGGCGTTCTCGCCTGACGGCGGCCACATGACATTCGCGAGGGATAACGATCCGGATATCGGCAAATTTCGCCTGATGACGGCGAACCCTGACGGAACCGGCCAGACCATTTTGTACATCGGAGACATAAACAAGGGCGATGTTCCGCGAGATTTGGCGTGGTCTCCAGATGGCAAGCAAATCGCTTATCGCCATTTCGGCGAATCCGGAGTGATGAGTGCCATCGACTTATTCGACCTTGCCAGCAAGAAGGAAAAGCGGCTGGGAACGTTCAAAGATGATTACGTCTATGCGATCCAGTGGGTGCCCGACGGCCGGTCATTAGTCGCGATTTTCGCGCACAAGGGGTCGTCTGTGGCCCGGCAGCAGATTGCCTGGATTTCGGCGCGGGGCGGGGTTCCTCAACCGATCACCCGCGATACCAACAGCTATCGCACGCTTACCATCTCCGTAGATGGCAGAGCCGTCGCCACCGTGCAGACGAAACGGACTCACGAACTGGATCTGGTTTCGGGCGGGTCAGTCATCGCTGCTGCGTTACCCGATGCGCAAGATCTTTCTGCGTTCGATTGGAGCGCCGACGGCAAACTGTTGGTGAGCAACGGGGCCAGTCTGTTTAGTGAAGCCCCGGCTGGCGCCAGTGCCACGACCTTGCTTAGCGATGTGAATGCCTACATCCTGAATCTCACCTCGTGTGGTCCGCGCTACATCATTGCGGCTTGGTCATTCCGCGACAATTCAGTGAAGACGAATCTGTGGCGTCTGAACAGTGACGGATCAGGTGCGATGCAACTCACGAAGGGACAATTCGACTCCTACGCAAGCTGTTCCCCGGACGGCAAGTGGGTTTATTACTGGGGAAACAATACCGGAGATCCGGCGTTCCGGGTTCCCATCGACGGCGGGACATCGCAGCCGGTTCCTGGAACCACGGTTAAAGGCAGCTTCGGCAAGATTGGCCAAGTGCTGTTCACGCCGGATGGCAAGCAGCTCATTTTCGGCAAACAGCTAACGGACGCCGTCAATCAGCGTGCCGTTCCAAAAATTGCCCTACTCAGCCTGGACCCGCCAGCCACATCCGCTCAACTGATCGACGCGGATCCGCGAATCAGTGGAACCGGCTTCACCGGTGGCCTGCGGATTACGCCCGACGGCAAGGCTGTGGCTTATGCCATTACCGACAAAGGGGTGGATAACATTTGGGTGCAGCCGTTGGACGGCTCGCCGGGTCATCAGATCACGAATTTTGCATCCGACCACATCGACGATTTCCACTGGTCGCCGGACGGCAAAACCCTAGCCGTCGATCGCTCGCACCATACGGACGATGTCGTCCTGCTGCGCGATTCTGGTAGGACGCCGTAGCGGGACCATATCGTTTGGCATCACCTTTGCTAGGCTGACTCATAATCGAGTATTGGACTCTCAAGGAACGAGCCCATGATCGTAGTCACAGTGTGGCGGCGGCACAGCGCGAGTGCCCGCACAACGGACGGGCAAGATTGTGAAGTGGCAGTAGAATCCGCCGCCGACAATGTAATCGTCAGGACTGTGGAGCTTGAAGAGGAAAGGCTCGCCGATGTGGAGAGCGCTGAATTGTTCTGCCCTGGGTTGCCGGAAATTAACTTCGCCAAGTCCATCTAGTCGCGACAGGTAGTCGAACCAATCACGATCTGTGATTCCGCCGAAAAAGCGCGTGTACTCTCCGGCAGCGCAGACCAACGACAGCCGATTCTATCCTCGCGATCTGGATTCGCATTGAATCCAAGTGGCGGCCCTTCGTAAGCCACATCTCATAATCCCTAGGTTGTTGCTTCGACTCCAACCGCCGTCACCAATCAAATCAGCAACTTCCGAGGGGATCTCGATTCGGTTCTCTGCTCCGTATTGCGCGACAAACCCATCCGGCAAGGGAAAAACGACTCATCCAAGATGTCATTCTTACCTTAGAGGAATGCTGTAAGTAATCGCGTCGCGGGGCCTAATCAGGACGCTCCTCAATTCGCGTGACAGCTCTACACGGCGGCAGGAGGCGGCCGTAAGTCGGAAAGTGAGGTGATGAAGGTCACATCGCTGCGTGTATCCGATTCGTGATACTGCAGTGTTGAACGCAGAGTCTCTTCGCAGGGTTTAATGTGGTCAAAGGGACGGTTAACATTATCGTTGAGCGCTGTAAGTCTTGCGGCTTCTGCGTGGAATTCTGTCCCACCAAGGTCCTGGCGATTTCTTCCGCTTTCAATTCCCATGGCTATCACCCGCCGCATGTAGTCGCTCCGGAAAAATGCAGCGGCTGCGACTTGTGCGGCATGTACTGCCCCGATTTCGCCATCTATGCCCGCAGGAATGCGGGTGGCAACGCCGCGGGGGTATCTGATGAAAGCTGATCCTCGCGGTGTCCTCACGGGAACACACTTCATGGACGGAGATTGCGCCTGCTGCGAAGGTGCCATCGCCGCCGGTGCCCGCTTTGCCGCCGGATACCCGATTACGCCGGCCACCGAAATCGTCGAGCGCTTCGCCTCACGCATCCCGACGGTTGGAGGCAATTTCATCCAGATGGAAGACGAGCTCGCCGCCTCGATTGTTCTGCAGGGTGCAGTTTGGGGCGGGGCGAAAGCGTTCACCGTAACCTCGGGCCCTGGGTTCTCTCTCATGATGGAGCACATCGGTTATGCGGCCATGACTGAAACCCCCTGCGTCTTCGTGGACGTCCAGCGTGGCGGCCCCTCGACTGGCCTGCCCACCCTACCCGCACAAGCGGATATGATGCAATCGCGTTGGGGCTCTCACGGCGATTACGAAATCATCGCCCTCTGTCCGAACTCTCCGCAGGAGTGCTTCGACCTCACCATCCGCGCCTTCAATCTCGCCGAGGAATTTCGCGTTCCCGTAATGTTCATGATGGACGAGGTCGTCGGCCATATGACCGAAAAGGTCGTCATCCCGGCCGCCGATCAAATCGAAATCGCCCCCCGGCGCTTCACGCGCAGAGGCAAGTGCGAATATCTCCCCTACGAGACGAACGGCGACATGGTCCCCGACTTCGTCCGCACCGGCGAAGGCTACAAGTTCCACATGACCGGCTTGACTCACGACGAGCGCGGCTATCCCAACATGACTGTGCAGGCGCAAGACAAACTCGTCCGCCGTCTGCAGAAGAAAATTCGCGCCGCTGCCGCCCGCATCACCTTTTTCGAGGAGGAAGGCACGGAGAATGCAGAGGTAATCGTCGTCTCCTACGGAATCACCTCCCGCGTAGCCCAGCGTGCCATCGAGCTCGGCCGCGCCCGCGGTTTGAAAATCGGCAAATTTCGCTTGATCACCGCCTGGCCGTTTCCCGACGAGCACATCCGGCGCCTCGCTCTGCATGGCAAAGCCCTGGTTGTACCCGAACTGAATCTGGGACAGCTGGTTCGCGAAGTCGAGCGCGCTGCCGCCGGCACGTGCCGCGTCATTCCAGTACCTCATGCCGGCGGCGGTGTCCACCGCACTGACGATATCCTGGCAGCCCTGGTGGAGGTCCTGCAATGAGCTCCCTCAACCCCGTCGAGCCGTTTCTCCGCAGCGACCGCCTCCCGCACATCTGGTGTCCCGGCTGTGGCATTGGTATCACCATCAACTGCTTCGCTCGCGCCTTGATCGAATCGAAAATCGATCTTGATTCTGTGGCGATCGTCTCTGGCATCGGCTGCAGCGGCCGCGTCGCTGGATACGTCAAACTGGACTCCTTCCATACCACGCACGGGCGCGCCATTCCGTTTGCCACTGGCCTAAAGCTGGCGAATCCCCGGCTGAATGTGATCGTCTACTCCGGGGATGGCGACCTCTGCGCTATTGGCGGCAATCACCTGATTCATGCTGCCCGTCGCAACATAGATCTGAAAGTGATCTGCGTGAACAACCTGACTTACGCGATGACTGGTGGCCAAAGCGCCCCCACCACGCCCGAGCACGCCATCTCGGCGACTTCTCCTTATGGTGCGTTCGAGCCCCCCTTTAACCTGCCGCATCTGGTCGACGCGGCGGGCGCCGTCTACATCGCCCGCTGGACTACTTTCCATGTTCGCCAACTCACCCGTGCGATGAGCGAAATCTTCAAGAAAAGAGGATTCTCTTTCCTCGAAGTGCTCTCGCCTTGCCCGACGCTCTACCAACGCCGCAACAAGATGGGCGATGGGCTCGAGACCATGAAGTTCTATAAGGAGAAGAGCAGGGTGCGCCACGGCGCCCCCACCAGCGAGGTTGGCCTGACTCTCAATGGCGAGATTATTGTTGGCCGGTTCGTTGACCGCGACCGCCCAGACTATGCTTCGCTGATGCGTGCCCAATATGTCGAAGCGTTAGGCGACCGCTACGTCGATTGTACGGAGAGCGCATGCAATTGACCGAAATTCGCATTGCCGGATTCGGCGGTCAAGGAGTCATCCTCTCCGCCAGCATCCTGGGCCGGGCGGCATCCATTTATCAGGGTATGTTCGCCACCATGACGCAAAGCTTCGGTCCCGAGGCCCGTGGCGGAGCCTCAAGCGCTCAGCTGATCCTCTCCGAATCACCGATCCTGTATCCTTACGTCACGCAACCTGACATTCTAGTCGTCATGTCGCAGGAGGCTTGCAACCGCTTTGTGCCCGAACTGAAAGATGGCGGCATCTTGATTGTCGAGCAGGACCTTGTGCGCATCACCGCGCTAAAGCCTAACACTCGCGTCTTCAGCGTTCCCGCTACCCGTCTTGCTGAGGAACTCGGAAAGCGGGTGGTCTTAAACTCCGTAATGGTCGGTTTCTTCACTGCCGTTACCCAACTCCTCGACGCAGATGCCGTCGCCCGAGCCGTGGCCGACTCGGTTCCTCCTTCCCTTAGAGATCTCAATCTGCAAGCCTTCCGCAAAGGCATCGACTATGGCCTCTCACAACCGGCCGCGGGAATTGGAGGAGAGCTTGAAGACGTGGCATACCTACAAGATTAGGGGATAACCCCTGCGCAGGTGTGCGGGTGGCCAGAAGGAGCGCACACCTCCGGTTCGCCTCGGTTAAAGAGGCCTTCACCAGGTGCCGCTGGTCAGATAATCGTGAATCGCCTTGGCCGCGCGCCGTCCTGCCCCCATGGCTGAAATCACCGTGGCGCTGCCGGTCACGATATCACCTCCGGCGAAGACACCCCGGCGAGATGTCCGCTGGGTGACTGGATCCGCCTCAATATAATTGCGCTCGTTGGTAGCAAGACCTGGCGTCGTACTCTGGATCAAGGGATTGGCGCTGGTGCCGATAGCAATCACGGCAACCGACAAAGGCAGGTCGAATTCCGACCCCTGGAGCGGCACTGGCCGCCTCCGTCCGGAAGCATCCGGTTCACCTAGTTCCATGCGCGTGCAGCGCGCACCGGATAACCATCCCCGGCCGTCGGACAGAAACTCGGTGGGCTTGGTCAACATCCGGAATTCTACGCCTTCCTCCCGGGCATGTTTCACTTCTTCCTTGCGCGCCGGCATTTCGGCTTCACTACGACGATAAATGAGGTATGCCTTGCTGGCGCCCAGTCGCAAAGCAGAACGAATTGCGTCGAGCGCGGTGTTACCGCCGCCAATCACAGCCACATCTTTCCCGCGGAAATCGAGCATCGGCTCGTCGTACCTAGGAAACTCGTAGGCATGCATCAGATTGATGCGGGTCAGAAACTCGTTCGCCGAGTACACGCCATTCAGGTGCTCGCCGGGAATATCCATGAACACCGGCAGCCCCGCGCCCGTTCCGATGAACACCGCATCATATCCTTGTTCTTCCATCAGCTCGTTGATGGTGATGGTCTTGCCCACTACCACGTTCGTTTCAAACTCCACTCCCATGGCGCGCATGTAGTCAATCTGCTCACGAATGATCTGTTTCGGCAGACGGAACTCGGGGATGCCGTATACCAGAACGCCGCCCAATTCGTGCAAGGCCTCAAAGACATGTACCGCGTGTCCCTTCTGCACAAGATCTCCTGCCGCGGTTAGCCCTGATGGCCCGCTGCCCACGATCGCGACTCTCCTTCCGCTAGGCTCGGCCTTGCGAATCTGGCTCCGAGCCATGTGGTGTTGTTCGTAATCGGCGGCAAACCGCTCCAGATATCCGATACCGAGAGGCGCAACCTTCTTGCCCATGACGCATCCGCTCTCGCAATGATCCTCCTGTGGACACACGCGCCCCGTAATGGCGGGCAGCACATTATCTTCCCTGATCTTGGCGACTGCACCCACGAAATCCCCGGCCACCATCAACTGCACAAACTCTTTCACCTTAACCCCTACCGGGCAGGCGGCCACACAAGTCGGTTTGGCGCACTCCAAGCAGCGCTCTGCTTCCCGGCGCGCTAATTCTTCGGAATATCCCAAGTTCACTTCTTGGAAATTGCCGCCGCGCTGCAAGGCAGACTGCTCCGGCATGGCCTGCCGCGGCACCTTCATGCGTTCTTTGAGGGAGAGCGGATTTAACGATTTCGGTGCGCTCGCGTTCACCGACCGCTCCTTGAAGCACCCAACGGGGCCTCTTGTTCAGCCCGAATCCTTCTTAGCAGCAACTCGCGCTGGTGCGGAAAGTCCTCCAACGACTTCTGCTCGGCCGCGCGATAGATAGCATTCCTCTGCAGCAACGCGGTGAAATCGACCAGGTGCGCATCAAATTCCGGACCATCCACGCAGGCGAACTGACTCTTACCGCCCACCAAGACCCGGCAGCCTCCGCACATGCCGGTGCCGTCGAGCATGATCGGATTCAGACTGACGATGGTACGGATATTCTCCTTGCGCGTCATCTCCGCGACAGCACGCATCATGGGGATCGGTCCCACCGCCAGCACCAGGTCGATGGTCGTACCTCGGTCGATCAGCTGAAGCAGTTTGTCGGTGACGAAGCCCTTGTCGGCGTACGTCCCGTCATCCGTGGTGATCATCAGTTCATCGCTGACCTCCAGCATCTCATGCTCCAGGATGACCAGTTCTTTGCTGCGTGCGCCGATGATGGAGATCACCCGGTTGTCGGCATACTTCAGGGCCGCTGCCGTAGGATAAGCCATAGCGGTACCGACGCCTCCGCCTATCACCACCACGGTACCGAACTTCGTAATTTGCGATGGCTTGCCGAGTGGCCCCACCACATCCAGAATGCTGTCTCCCGCCTCAAGCGAGTTCAATAGGTGCGTCGTCTTGCCCACCGATTGCACAACAATGCTGATGCCGCCACACTCCGGATACGACTTTTCGATGGTGATTGGGATGCGCTCGCCCTCTTCATATACCCGCAGGATGACGAACTGGCCGGGTTGCTGTTTGCGCGCGATGCGGGGCGCGTGAATGACAAACCGCTTGATGCCTGGTGCAATGAACCCGGCCTGCATGATGTTGAACATCAGTATCCATGCCTGGAACTACAGATCATTGTCGTGAGATTGAAGGTAAGGGGGCTGTGATATGGGTCACGCAAGAAGGTTTTCGAGCCACGCAGGTGCCTCGGCCAAGAGCAAGAGGTGCAAGCTGTACGCCCCAACCGGTCGGGCAGCGAAAGGTTCTCTAGGGAGGCGTATCTGTTGAAAAAGTCCCTGAGTCGGCTTGAGACGATGCACTGGAAGGATGGGAGTACGAGCCTGGCAGCAAGGAATCCACTCAGATCGTGGAAGTAAGGTTCTGAGCACAGGAGTCGGGGACAGTCCGGCTCAGCTGTTGTCGGACACCTGGAAAAGCGTCCCCTGTCCAAGCCACTGAAATGACCCTCGTAACTTTCGCCTGCTCCGCCCTTCATACCATAATGCGGGTAGATGACAGAGAGGCGGGCACAGCCGAGGAAAAAGATGGTGTTGCCGGTGAAAGTTTCCGCCGGCGACGCCACACGCCTGACCCACACCGTCGACATCACCTGCGCAGGGGCGCGTCTAGGCGGTTTGCAAGCCGAGTTAGAGCCTGGACAAACGGTCGTCCTGCGGCGCGGTCTGAAGAGAGCCCGCTTTCGGGTAGTCTGGGTCAAACACCTGGCCGCCGAGGAGATCCGTGCGGGCCTGGAGTGCTTGGAGCCGCAAAAAGATTTCTTGGGGCTTGACCTTTCCGAAGCCGAGGGCGATCGTAACAAGAACCCCGACACGCTCATGACCGTGCTCTTAAAGAACTCGAAAGCCACCGCCGCTGGCTCATAGCACCCACCGCCCTTCTAGCTTTACTCCAATCCGCTAGCATTGCATTTCCCCCCCGGTCATGTTCCAAAGCTGACGAATGAACTCACATTGCGTGTGGTTTGGTGTGCGAGTGCGATTGAGAACAAATGGGGTTACATGATGTGGCGTTCCTGCGGAGAACTCATAATCCATAGGTCGTTGGTTCGTCCAACCGCCGCCACCAGATTCAAAGGGTGCGCCCCGAGCGTGTGCGCTCGGAGAAGAGCGCCATTCCGCTCTAGTTAAAAGAATTGCCGACCTCCAAAGGGCTCTTTCCTTAAGCCTGTTGTGACGTCACATCCCGCGGTGACGGACGGCAACGACATGTCTCGTACACTTCGCAAACAATCAAGTCAAACCGTTGATCTGGAGACACACTATGGCCTGTAAGCGATGCAATTCCGCTAGCCAGAACACCTTTAACGGCGAAATTGCCATCCATTTTCCCGGAATCGAAAATCTGGACAAACCCATCGTGTGGGTGTTCCCGAAACTTATCATTTGCTTGCGTTGCGGCTTCGCAGAGTTCTCCGTTCCCGAAGGTGAATTGCACGTTCTGGCACAAGATATGTCCGGTGCGTCACAGGTTGGAATGGAGGCCAATTCGTGACAGCGATCTGGGCCTCCTTGTCTGCAGATAACAAAACCGGGCGGCCTCTTGCGCCTGCGCCTGCTTAGGAGTCGGGGAGCGCTCCCCAATATGCTCGAATCCATCCATGACGTCTTGATCCTGGGCACTGGCCTAGCAGGATTGCGCGCTGCGGTCGAGATCAGCATCCGAACTAAGGGGGCGGCTGACATCGGTATCGTCTCCAAGGTGCAGGTGATGCGAGCCCACTCCGTTTGTGCCGAGGGCGGAACCGGAGCGGTCATGCGTCCTGAGGAAGGCGACAGCTTTGAATTGCATGCCTGGGACACGGTGAAGGGGTCCGATTTCCTTGCGGATCAGGATACCGTAGATCGTTTTGTGCACGCCGCACCGGATGAGATCCGTCTCCTCGAACATTGGGGAGTGCCTTGGTCACGCCGCGAGGATGGTCGTATTATGCAACGGCCTTTCGGGGGCCATTCGTTTCCACGCGCTTGCATGGCTGCAGACAAGACCGGCTTTTTCGAAATGCAGGCGCTCTACGACACTCTCCTCAAGTACAAGAATTTCAAGCGGTATGACGAATGTTTCGTTACCTCCTTGCTCCTCGCCGACGACCGGTTCGCCGGTCTCACGGTGTACGACCTTCCGAGTGGTGAGTTTCTGATTCTGCGAGGCAAGGCTCTACTGATTGCTTCCGGGGGATTGGGAAATCTTTATGGATTCACGACCTACTCACAAACCGTCACCGGGGATGGGCAAGCTGTTGCCTACCGTGCAGGTCTGTCCTTGGAAGACCCCGAGTTCCTGCAGTTTCACCCGACAGGCCTGGTGCCCTCCGGCATTCTGATGACGGAGGGCTGCCGCGGAGAGGGCGGCTACTTGCGCAACAACAAAGGCGAGAGGTTTATGGAGAAGTATGCGCCTAAGATGATGGAACTGGCGCCTCGCGACATCGTTTCCCGATCGGAAATGACAGAAATTCTCGAAGGCCGTGGTTTCCCCGGAACCGATGGATCCGATTATGTCCATCTCGATCTGACCCACCTCGGAGCTGAGCGCATCAATAAGCGCCTGCCTTTAATAAGAGAAGTGTGCATCAAGTTTCTTGGAATCGATCCGATCACTGAGCCGATTCCGATCCGTCCCGTGGCTCATTATTCGATGGGCGGCATTGAGGCTGATATCGATGGGAGAACCAAGATTGAGAATATTTGGGCTGCCGGGGAGGTAGCATGCCATTCCATGCATGGCGCCAACCGACTCGGGTGTAACTCTACTTCTGAGTGTCTTGTTTGGGGCGGCATCACTGGACGAGAGATCGCGAAATATTTGCAGCCATCTCCCTCGCTGAGCGAGGTTCCACAGGGAAGGCTACGAGAAGAACAGAGGCGCATTTTCGATGGCCTGCTCCAACAGAGAGGAGCAGAGAGCCCAGCCCAAATCCGCTGCGAGCTTCGGGCCGTGATGGATCAACACGCGGGCGTTTACCGAACGGGCGATTCTATGAAGGTGGGACTGCGCAGGATTGCTGAGCTAAAGCAACGCTTCCGAGGAATTACGATTCAAGATAAAAGCCGCATCTATAACACGAATCTCGTTCAATCCTTGGAAACCGAAAACCTGCTCGACCTGGCTGAGGTCCTGCTGCTCGCGGGGCTAGCTCGTGAAGAATCTCGAGGGGCCCACTCTCGC
>Ga0187778_10001242_pt1 | contig 17894 bp, 18 predicted proteins | sample 1015_Q2_SP5_20_M_FD_132418 | JGI IMG/M metagenome (GOLD analysis project Ga0187778, IMG submission 132418) | Tropical peat soil microbial communities from peatlands in Department of Meta, Colombia - 1015_Q2_SP5_20_MG | ecosystem: Environmental > Terrestrial > Soil > Wetlands > Peat | place...
GTGGTCGTGGCTGCTGGAACCTTTCCGGTGGAGATTCGATGCGAGGGCGGTCGATGAGGTTCGCGCCATAGCGCTGGACGGCAAATGCCTGAGGACTAAGTGTGAAGAAAATCACGACATGGGCTATGAAGTACTCAAGCGGTTTGCCGGGATCATAGAACAAAGGCTGGACGCTACGCGCTTGCAGTTGCTCGACGTCTACGCCGTCAGGCATTGAGGCGCTCCCGGCAAGATGAGTTAGCTGCGTCTCAATTTCAGCGCGTCGGAGCTGTCGTGCTTTAGAGCCGATCAGATAGTAATTGTCATCTGTCGTAACGCTTTTTAAAACGTGCAAGTGACTCTAGACTCATCCATTAGCTTTCTGATTCGATCGGCCTCTTCGTGAGAATCCATTTTTCTCTCCTTCAGGCAGAGCAAGCTCCAGCACGTTGCAAGCCTTTCTTCTCTCTATTACTTTCATTGATCTTGTTATGTCAGGTAGTCGCAGGCTGCACAATATCACTCACGAACTGCCGAATGTTCGTCAGGATAGCCAGGCGCTTCTTTGAACTTCTTTAGCAGCTTTGCAGAACAGCGCCATTACAGCCGTCGGCGAACGGCAACGCGGTCTTTCCTTGGGTGTGTACCATCGGTAACTACACAAGAATCCCCGCAACTTGCATCTAAGTATCCAGAACGGCGGACTACGCATCTGAGCCTCGTGTCGTGTGTGGTCTTTAGACCAATTTCCCGGGTTTATTTTGCATAACCTCGAAGGTGGAGTCGCTACTGACTTTGAGAAGTCACAACTGATGGGTAACATAGAAACAAGAACACTAACTGTGCCAGGGCAGTGTCGCCACATCAAATCCGATCGGAACCGCTGCTGTCGTGCGCGAGCTCTTACCGAGCAGTCGAGAGCTAATCAACCGCTTGCAAACCGGCTGAATACGGATCCCATGCACCACGAATGTATGGCACACCGATTCATCAAGAGCTGCTTTACCCCTGAGGCGGAGAGGCTGGACGGCTGGCTGCTTCTTTCAGGCCTGTTCAACAGGGGAAGCCGAGGGAAAGCGGTGCCCCAAGCGCTTTTTTTATTATGACCATGGTATAATAACCATGATCAGAGGATGTTGTATGAAGAAGATGCAAGCAGGATTTTTCAAGGTGCATTGCTTGGCAGTGATGGATGAAGTGCAAGCGAAGAAAGAGACAATTGTAATCACCAAGCACGGCAAACCAGTCGCCAAGCTCGTACCTGCGGAGAGAGACTTGGATGACATCTACAGGTTCCTCGCTGGTAAAGGCAAGGTTCTCGGAGACATTGTTTCCCCTGCGCTGTCCGTCGATGAGTGGGGCAACCTCAAGTGATTCTTCTCGACACTCATATTGTCGCTTGGCTGGCGTTTGACCCGACTCAGCTTTCGGCCAAAGCTAGGGCAGCAATCGATGATGCGCGCGACAGCGGAGAGGGATTGGCGATCTCCGATATCACCCTCTTGGAATTAGCCATACTTACCAGCAAGCGACGTCTGCAACTTGACCTGAGCCTTGAATCGTTTCTGCAAGAAGTCGAATCGCGGTTTATTGTGCTACCCATCAGCGGCCGTGCGTGCGTTCGTGCCTTCGACCTGCCTGCAACTTATCCGCGCGATCCGGCAGATCGTATCATTGGAGCGACGGCTCTGGTGGAAGGGCTTTCGCTGGTCACCGCAGACCGCAAGATCCGACGCTCGAGAGCACTTCGCACAATCTGGTGAAGAGAAGCTAAAAACCCGCGCGGGTTGGAGCAGAACAAAAGCGTGGGCGCGAGCCTTACAGAGCAGTCGAGAGCTACTAAGCCGCCTGCAAAAAGGCTAAGCCAGAAGCCTTTGACAACAACCTACGCAAACAAACGTTAGCGTTTGGGGGCTTCTAACCTAAGAGGCCGACGCCCGACTTCATTGCGATTAACGCAGGTGTCGTCAAGCGGGCCTAACGGCAGTGTGACGAATAGCCAAATCGAGGTAGATCGCGTCGTAGCTCCGCGCTAGAGCGGGAGATCCAGGATCCTGTGGCAATTACCAGCTTGACCCGTGGGACAATGGCGTGGTATTACATTCTACAAGATGTAATGGAGGCGGATATGGAAAGCGCAATCACCGTCAAAGGTCAGGCTACCATTCCCAAGCCGATCCGTGAACATCTCGGGCTGAATCCGGGGGATCGGGTTAAGTTCTTCGTGCACCCGGACGGCAGTGTGGTCTTGCTGCCGAAAGTCTCAGCTTCGGCATTACGTGGTATGTTCAAGTCGCGAACTCGCCGCCCTGTGACCACCGAGCAAATGACCAAGGCTGCCGCCGAGAGTGCGGTGAGTCGCAATCCCCGCCGACGACACCGATGATCGGACTCGATACCAACATCCTGGTGCGCTATCTCACGCAGGACGACCCGCTACAGTCAGCCAGGGCTTCGGAAATTCTTGAACGCCGTTTGACGCTGAAGAATCCGGGTTACGTAAGCGTCGTAGCAATGGTCGAGACGGTATGGGTACTGGATCGTGCCTATGGCTTAACCGCCCAGGAAATCGCTGCAGTTGTGGAACGCATGCTGCAAGTCGAGGTTCTGCTGATCGAAAACGAGCAGGAAGTCTTTAGTGCTATGGTTGCGCTGAAGCGGGGCCACGGATCGTTTGCGGATGCACTGATCGCGGGCCTTGGAGCCCGGGCGGGTTGTACTCGCACGTTGACGTTCGACCAAAAAGCAACCCGGCTTCCAGGTTTCCAACTTGTGTAATCGGATTTTCCGCTTCCCCTAATGGTTTACGGCGTAGCGCAGAAATAACGGAAGCTTTGACAAAAGAACTAGAACACCTGCTGCGCATGCCACCCAAGTAAATGCCAAAACCGGAAGTTATCGTCACCCTGAAGCTTAACAATCGAATTGTTGAGGCGGAGTATTCGCTTTATCATGATCGCCTGTTTGTAGACAGAGGAGAGTCCTCGATTCAGGAGCAGGAAGCAAAGCTTCGAGATGCCATGAACACGCACACTCGGCGATGGCATTCAGAAAAGTGTACTGGTCTAGTTCCTCGCTACAAAACGGGGGTAGCATCCCGAAGTTCGAACATCATTGATTTCCGTTTTTCCACGCCGAAAGAGTCTGGCTATTCCGCAATTCCACCAAGATCGACTATCTACTAAATAAAAATATAGAAAGCTACTTTCAGTATTCTCATAGAAAATCGGGAAACCACTGCTCTAACCACGTGGAAATTCGGAATTCGATGCCGAGCCTTCTCCCGAAACACGGGAATTTTCACTCCTTACTGCCCAATGGGGCTGGCTGTAGTGGAGAGGACATGGTTTGCGTTCCCTCGGATTAGCCGTACTGTCACCACGGGATTTCCTCTTTTGCGCGGCGTTCGATAGATGAACGAAGGGCACACGCCGTGTGCCCTCCTCTGCGGTCTTCAAGACCCCCACTCGAAATCGCTTACCCTTAGCGCAGCTCTGCCAGAATTACAACTTGCTGAGCCGTCTCGTTCTGAGCAATCTCCAATTCGCGTTCGCGGCGGCTCTTCGGGAGTTTTTGCCCGACGGTAGTTCCCGCCATCCAGATCTCGGAAAGGAAATACTGATCGCCATAGCGGGTGAAAACCAGCTTGGTCTGCTGGGAGGCCTTCATGCCCTTTAACGACAGGGACGGGTTTGCCAATAAGACATTCGGCTTCTGCCCCGCACGGCTGATGGCCAGGGCGTGTTCGGTATTTGGTTCAGATCGAATAGTGTATTCGCCGCTGGGCAGGGGTTCCAGTGATCACGACAAAGTTGAAAGGAACATCCGCCTTCACATTGATGGTCTGAGCATAAGCCGCGATGCAGTGGCCAGCAGCATGCCCAGGCCGAGTAGCGCAAACAGTTGCTTTTTCATAAATCCTCCTCTGCCGACGGTAGAAGCGCAAGATGGGCTTGCTGAGTTTGCCGTTTTGGGTTTTGCAACGGCTTGAAACCGTCAACGCTTTTCTTGCTTGCAGGTCAGCTGCCACAAGGTGATGCAACTGCGAGAAGCTTTTCCCAGGACTGCCTAACTCGCTGACTGCCGGAAGCTAAACCTAAAGCACGAGGAGATTCTGGCGCTCAACGAGCCGGAGGCCTTGGAGACGCTCTCTTCGCAAACGGATTTGCGTTGATCCCTTGGGCAACTCAAGGTCGGTTGTCGCGAGGGGAGCATCGCTACCCGTATCGGAAAACAAGAGAATGAAAACGGAGGTGCCGATCTTGATCTCGTCACCGTCCTCAAGAAGTCGAGACGAGACCGGAAGACCATTCACAAGCACAACGCCGGACTCTTCGGGAACTTGAATCTGAAACCGGTTGTCCTGTTTCCTAACCGCACAATGGAGAGCTGCAAGTGTGGCATCTGGAATGGCTATGCTGCTGCACGGATCGTGACCGATCGAAACCTCATCGGAAAGAGCAAAGGTTGCTCCCTCGAGCGGACCCGCAATCGCTTCCAGCCTGGGGCGCATCTCACCCCATCCTCTACTTAGAACAGCGCCAATGAGTATAGATCGGTTCTGGGAAACGTTGCCAGTGCTGCGACAGCCAAAGTTACCATCTTAAGGCAAGCGAAAGCCGAATACGCGAAACTGCAATAAACGGAAATTTGCCAAACCAAAGTGGGCAGCCTGTGTGACTTGCGTAACGGAAACCCGTGGTTCAGTTTCCGGTAACAGTGGGAATCTGGGCAATTTTCGTCCTTCTCTTTGTAAAGCTCAAATAGCCGATGAAGGCCAATCCGCTACCAGTACCATGCACATCTGTCACTTTGGTTGCGGTACCCGATTGGCTAGCATTTTCTAATGGCCTTACAGTGTTTGCTCGTGACCCATGATTCCCACTTGTTAGGTCACGTCAAAACTACCTTGAATGAACACGGTGCCTTGCTCGACCTCCGTCAGGACTCTGCAAGTGCAACGGAACTCGCCTCGCGCCGTCACTGGGATGGAGTTGTCATCGACTGCGATGACGTGCCCGGTGGCACCGAAGCAATCACGCGGGTACGGAACAGCCACTCTAATAAGCACACGGTCATGTTCGCCATCCTTAGTGGTTTGACCAGCGTGGAGGAAGCTCTTGATTTAGGGGCAAATTTCGTGTTCAGCAAGCCGTTGCAACAAACTCGGTGGACCAATGTCTTAGATGCCGCGATCCCAATGATGCAGCGTGAACATCGAAGGTATTTCCGCTACTCTGCTGATTTGCCTGTGCGGTTGCACAAGCATGATGGCGAAATTCTCCGCGCTAGGATGAAAAATGTGAGCGAGGGAGGACTGGCAATCCAGCCGATTGATCCGGTGAGACTCGAAGGCGTCATTGATGTGGAATTCTACCTTCCAAGTATCGAGCCGCAGGGTTTTCGCGCAAAAGCTGAAGTGGTTTGGAGCGATGCTTTGGTGACAGGTCTGCGTTTCTTGCATGCAGACAAATCCTCAGGGCGTGCCCTTCAGTCGTGGCTAAACTCACTAGAAGCACAACTCTTGTTACGCGAATGGTCTGAGCGACCAATAACACAGTCCTAAGCTTCTTTTCCCTGAACACAATTCATTCCTCGTTAGCATCTCGAGGCTTTTCTCGTCTTCAATCGGAGGGCTGACCTGTTTCTTGTGGAGCCTCAAACAGATAAGTGTTTGCATGCCTCCGTCGTCACGCCAACGCGTGGGATTCCCGAGAGCCCGAGCCTAAAATTAACTGATTATTCACGTTACGGTCATAAGTCTGTCACCTTTCATTCCTAACCTTCCTCGGAATTCTCAAGACCCACGGTGCCCTCACTGGGAGCGCCACTCATGCGTGACGTCTTAGAAGTTCTCAGGCAAAAAGAGCTCGAAATCGAGCGAGTCAAAAGAGAAATTAACGCAGTGCGCTTAGCAGCCGTGTTGTTGCTTCTCGACGATGACACGAGTGATCCAGCGCACCGCTCGGGTGAACTGCAATGCTCCAAACCCCTTCGACTTTCCGGTTTTCCGCACGAACCCACCCTTTTCCGCAATTCCACGAAAGCTAGTTAGTAAGGAAGAACCATAGAAAACCGTTCTGATATTTTCATGGAAAATCGGAAGAAGCGCCTATGCCCAATTCTCGTGGAAGGGGCGTTTGTGCGCCTACGCTGGACGGAAGGGATCGCGGCGTCATGAAAAAACGCCCGCCGACACCCCCGGACGTCTTTTCAGGTGGAACATTGGCACATATTCGTTTTGGTCAGGATTGTATCTTCGAGAGGCTCGTCCCGTATTAAGAGACGGTGAAAAGCCAGCGCGGGCTCGGGTGGAACCGGGCAGTCGAGAGCTACTAAGCCGCCTGCAAACCGGCTGAATCGGGGGAACCCCATGCTCTTCGCGCTGCATGGGGTTCATCCAGTATTTTTCTGGTACGGTTTGGTTGCTGCTTGCCTGGTAAGTCTGCGTTAAGAGAGAATGGTCTTTATTAATAGAACGCTGTTGGAAGACCTTTTGCTTCCCTTCCCCGCGTTCGAGCCGAACAAAAGCTCGTGCGCGAGCTCTTAGAGGGCAGTCGAAGCGGCTGTAAACTCGCTGGCGTGTACTACTCCCCCGGGTGCAAAATTTCTGAGATCGCTCGCCATGGCTCCGGGGGAGAGAGAATCGGCCGTAAGTGGTTTACTGGGAACCTTTTCACCCCTCCCTGGTGCCTTCTGGTAGCTCTCTGCCTTCGTGCAACCGAACTCTTTTCAGACGGTCATTACCGGTCGTGAAGCCCGATAAAGCTCCCACACGAACGCTCCTAGCCCCAGGCAAATCACAACCAAGCGGATCAGCCCGCCGAGATAGGGGATGAACCCAAGAATGGTGAGAATCAAGAGTCCCACCAGGAGACTGAGCAACCAATCGCCCGTCGTAGTTCCGGTCGGTCTCAGAATTATTCGACCCAGGAAGGCTCCAACCCAAACCTTGGCAAGGTAGATCGCAGCCAGATATGTTACGAGCAACATTAACGAGACCGGGATGCCGACCAGCGTGATGACGGCCACGACCATGGCTACCGGCACACCCGCTAGAACTCCAAGCCCCAGCCCCAGACTGCGCCAGCCTGAGCCCACTAGCTGAGTCGTAGCTTGGAAGAACCCGGGGAAAAGAAGCAGGCCCAACCATCCGACCAGCATGGCGCCAGCGAGCCAGACGGCCTGGTGGAAGTAATATCTGGGGCGCATGAACGGGTTTTTCCTGACGCGAACTTGGATGTCGCGTTTTCCTGCAACGGTCGCGCCGTCAGCGATGTGCACATCTTTCAAGTGGCGCACGCGAGCACTCAGGTCGCCCCCGATCCGCGCTGTGTCCGTCAGCGTAAGGCTACCTCCGGTCATAGTCAGATCACGGCCAACCGCGCCGCTGATATCGGTATTTCCAGCGAAGATAGTCGCACTGCGCTTCACATTGCCTTCGAGGCTGACATCGCCCGCGCCAGCTACGATGCCTTCGCCCACCTGTGCCCGATCATTTACCCGCAGCGATTGCACCCAGCCGTAGAGGCTGTGCCCTAGTTCCCCGTCCAGGTCCAGGGATTGGGAAAAGTCGTAGATGCGGCCTTCCACGGTTCCGCTCACCACAGTTCTCTTGGCAAAACTCACCAGGTCGCCTTTGACACTGCCACGCACTTCAACGATCCGGCCAAAAGCCAGCAGGTCCCCATTGACTACGCCTTCTACACGCACGGTGTTACCGACTGCCAAAAGCGTGTCATCCACAGTCTCATTCGCCGGTACCGTGACAAACTCACTATGACGTCGCTCCAAAGCAAAACTGGGCAACGACAGAGACAACAACACAGTGAGCAAGCAGAGACCCACATGGGATCTCCATCGGCGTCCCAGCAGCAATGCTCCCCCCAACAATAAAAAGAATCCACCAACCGCAGTTGCGTAGTCAGCCAGCATGGCAATACCTCCGTGTGCGAAGTAATAAGAAACGTTGAAGACCATGTTCGTGAGGTTATCCGTGCTGTAGGGATTCAACCATTCCAGCGCTGACGGAATGCTCAACCCATCGATCCACGGCACCACGATCCAACCTAGTACCAACACTGCGGCCACAATCGCCAGATCGCTCCAGCCCCACGACCTATGCTGAGGCGCAAAACTCAACCCGCTAATCGCTTCTTCCGAAAGCTCGCGCAGGCTTTCACTCAGCATGCGGTTCTCAACGCGTAAAGCGTCCACTAGCTTCCGGCAGCGCTCGCACGTTGCCAGGTGATCTCGCAAGCGTTGCGCCTCGTTTGGCGGCAGTTCGCCGTCCACGGCGAGAGCGCACATCTGTTCCGGATAACATTCCATAGTCACTTGCTCCTATGCGCCAGTCTTCGGCGCAGCTCCTGCTTGGCCCGATATATCAGCGCGGCCACGTAGTTTCTGTGCAGGTGCAACTGCTGCGCGATTTCGTCATAGCTCAACTCGCTGTAATAGCGCAGGACCAGCGGCACGCGATAGTTCTCCGGCAGGCGTGCGATGGTATCCCGCACTTTCACCCTCTCTTCCGTGTTGATCACAGCACCGACCGGTGACGGTTCCGAACTGGCCGGCTCGATAACGACGGCTTCGTCTTCAATTTCCACAATCACCTTCCGCCCACGCTGCCGGCGTCGCAAAACGTCAATGCATTGGTTGCCGGCCACCCTTAGCAGCCATCTGGGGAACGGTATCGAACCGTCGTAGGTCCCGATAGAGCGCTGCAGCTTTAGAAAAACTTCGCTCGTGGCATCTTCTGCGCTCTCTCGCGAGTCCAGCATGCAACGGCACAATCCGAATACGCGTCGGACATACCGGCGATAGATTTCGGCCAGCGCCTCGGTATCGTGACCACGTGCGCGCTCTATTACACTTTCCAAATCCGGCGTCTCGATCCGCAGGGTTTCGGCCTCGCCAGGCTGCGATCCTTTCGCCATGTTCCTCGTGGCGTCCATAAAGCAGTACGCTGCAGATCGAAGGATGTTACACACATTTGGGACGAGGGGAATCCTAACCACTGGTCCTGTGGGAGCAGTCTCAGTCAGGGATTGATTCTTACTAGCCGACTTAGTAATCCACAGGGTTAGAAAACCTTTTCAAGATCTCGTCTGCCAAAGCAGCATAGATCATCGATTCTTCGCTTACCGGCACAATCGTAAGAAAAGTGTAGTTTGCTAACGGCCGATCCGGGCAATTTGCGGAAGTACAAAACGAATTGGCAACTCCATCAGAGGGCTTTCGGGTCGAGCATCACGCAAGTGGATGATGTAGGCCACTGCAGAAGAATTCAAGAACTCAGAAAGCGTAGTTTGCGGTCACCCCTTCTCCTACGCAGGTCCCAATTACAACTCAGGAAGTTTTTCATTCTGCCGCAAAGCCTTGGTCACCTCCTCGGTGTGAGCGACCTTGGCGCTCAGAATTGTGAGCAAGTGTTGCCGGAGTTCGGGCTGTTGGTGCAAAAGAGAAACCAAGTCTCGAGGCGTCAGGAAGCCGAGTTGCGCATCCTCAGTCACGGTGGCGGTCATGCTGTAGTTAGTCCTGCTAAGAGTCGCGGGCAGGCCTACCAGCGTACCCGGATTACAGACGTTGGCGAGCGCTGTCGAAGCGTCAACGCCGAAATCGAGGCTAACTGTGCCTCTGATGACGAGAAACATGCCGAAAGCTTTTTCTCCACGCCGGAACAGTACGGTTGACCTTCGTTTTCGGACCCTTTCGCAGCGCTGTTCAAGCGCCGCATATAGATCGGAGTGAGCGATGTAGCACGCCATCCTTCAACCCTCCCCCACGTGCGATTTAAAAAGGTTAGGGCTGGCGTCGCATTCCCGCGTATGACCTGCATCACAAATCATTGTGACAATAGAACCCCACTGCCGAAAGTCAGGCGATTTCACCCACCTAGCGGAGTTACTGGTGAGATTTTTCACCAATCTCGCGAGCCTCTTGGGGGGCTCTTGCCAATCAGATGATGTACGACCACGTTCTCGTTGAGAGGGACATGCCGACTGGCAGTGAGAACTGCCCGTGGGTCGGCTACTGCAACAACCACCCCCGGTGCGGCGGTCGGCACGAGAAACCTGGTCGAGGCCTTCGCCGCTCTCTCGAATTAACTGCCTCCTGCCGCCCTCGGCTGACGCGGAGGCGCGACCCAACCCTGAATCTTGTTTCTGCTTAGGATCACATCCGTGCGTGAGCTTAGTCACATTCATCTGGTTCACAAGAATGCTATACAACCCCAATCCATGTGCATGACGTAGGGTGTGGTTCAAGCTCCGAGTCGAGCTAAACGACATACTCGCAGGAAGGATGACCCTATGATCCCGCCGAATGAAACCTTTTATGGGGCTCTGCAGAAAAAGGGCGTAAGCCGCAGGCGCTTCATCAAGTTTTGCACCACCATGACAGCGATTTTGGCTCTGCCCCCGCGTTACGTGGCCCAGGTCGCATCCGCTTTAGAGAAAACCAGGAAGCCTGTTTTGGTCTGGCTTCAGTTTCAGGACTGCGCCGGGAACTCCGAGGCCATCTTGCGATCGAGCCATCCGTCGGTGCTGGAGGTGGTGCTGGATCTGCTTTCGTGGGAGTACCACGAGATCATCATGGCGGGAGCCGGGCATCAGGCCGAAGCTGCGCTGCTCCGCGTGGTGAAAGAAGAAAAGAGCCAGTACCTTGCCGTGGTGGAAGGGGCGATTCCCCTGGCCGACGGCGGGGTGTACTGCACGGTCGCGGGCAAGTCGGCGATTTCCATTGCGAAAGAGGTCTGCTCGAACGCGGCGGCGACGATCGCGGCCGGGGCCTGTGCGTGGTTTGGTGGTCTCGTAGCGGCGTCTCCCAATCCTACGGGAGCGGTAGGGATTTCCGAGGCGGTGCCCGAGGCCAAGGTCATCAATCTGGGCGGCTGTCCGCAGAATCCGGCCAATACCGCGGCGGTTTTGGTGCACTACCTGACCTTCGGCCAGCTGCCAGCGGTGGATCAGTACAACCGGCCGCTGTTTGCTTACGGGCGGATCATCCACGACCAGTGCGAGCGCCGCGCACACTACGATGCTGGGCGCTACGTGCAGGAATGGGGCGACGAAGGGCATCGTAAGGGCTGGTGCTTGTACAAGATGGGCTGCAAGGGCCCACAGGCGACGTTCAACTGCCCGTCGGTGCGATTCAACGACGGCACGAGCTGGCCGGTCAAATCCGGGCACGGGTGCGTCGGCTGCGGGGGGTACAACTTCTGGGAGACCAAATCTCCGTTCTATGAGCGTCTGCCGAACGTCCCGGGATTCGGGGTAGACGTCAGTGCTGGAAAGATTGGAGTCGGGATCACGGCGGCGGTGGCGGGAGCCACGATCGTGCATGGCATCGCCAGCGCGATTCGGGACAGGGTGCGAACCACGCCCCCACCCGAAAAATTTTAAGAGGGCAGAGGAGGAGCGTATGGCACGCATCGTAGTCGATCCAGTGACTCGCATTGAAGGCCATCTGCGCATTGAAGCCGAGGTGAACGGTGGCGCGGTCTCCGATGCCTGGAGTTCGGGAACGATGTTTCGCGGGATCGAGCTGATCCTGCGGGGGCGCGATCCACGGGAGGCGTGGATTTGGACGCAGCGCATCTGCGGCGTATGCACGACCGTGCACGCACTGACTTCGGTGCGTGCGGTCGAGGATGCTCTGGGCATCGAGGTCCCGGAGAACGCGAATCTGATCCGCAACATCATTGGCGCGAGTCAATATGTGCAGGATCACGTGATTCACTTTTACCACCTGCACGCACTGGATTGGGTCGACGTAACCCTGGCCCTGAAAGCGGACCCGGCGAAGACGTCTCAACTAGCAGAGTCGATTTCTCCCTGGCCGAAGTCGGGCCGCAACTACTTCAAGGCGATTCAGGACCGAGTGAAGGCGCTGGTCGAGAGTAAGCAGCTCAGCCTGTTCAGCAGCGGTTATTGGGGACATCCAGCGTATCATCTGCCGCCCGAGGCGAACCTGCTGGCGGTGGCGCACTACATTGAGGCGCTGGAGTTCCAGAAGGACTACATCCGGATTCATGCCGTGCTGGGTGGCAAGAATCCACACTTGCAGACTTATCTAGTCGGCGGCATGTCGACGTCCATGGATCCAAACGAGCCGGGCGCGACGATCAACCCAGAGCGCATGACATTCCTGACAGAGTTGGCAGGCAAGGCGCAGGTGTTTGTGGATCAGGTCTACGTGCCGGACGTGCTCGCCGTGGCCGGTTTTTATCGCGACTGGTTTGGTCGCGGTGAGGGCCTGGGAAATTTCCTCTCATACGGCGACTATCCGCAGGCAGACGTGAAGAATGCGGCGCAGTTTTACCTGCCTCGCGGCGCAATCTTCGGGCACGATCTGTCAAAGGTGCATCCCGTTGATCCAGCTAACGTCAGCGAGTACGTAACGCATTCATGGTATGAGTACGGCGATGGGGATCAGAACGGCAAGAATCCCTATCAGGGCGAGACCAACCCCAAGTATACGGGCCCGAAGCCGCCGTTCGAGCACCTGGATGTAGATCAAAAGTATTCGTGGCTCAAGGCGCCACGGTATCAGGACCATGCTATGGAAGTCGGGCCGCTCTCGAGGATGCTGGTAGCGTATGCCTCGGGCCATCCGGACGTGAAGCCGGTGGTAGATGCAGTGCTGGCGAAGCTGAATGCTCCGGCAACCGCGTTGTTCTCGACGCTGGGGCGCGTAGGCGCACGGGCCATCGAAGCGAAGGTGATGGCGGCGCAGGTAACGAAGTGGGTGGCGGAGCTGGGCGACAAGCTGGGACACGGCGACCTTCGTATTCACAACGGCGAGAAGTGGGACCCGGACGACTGGCCGAAACAGGCGCAAGGGTGTGGATTCCACGAAGCGCCGCGGGGATCGCTGGGACACTGGGTCGAGATCGAAGACAAGAAGATCAAGAACTATCAATGTGTGGTGCCGACGACTTGGAATGCCGGACCGCGGGATGCAAAAGGGCAGCGGGGAGCGTACGAGGCTGCGCTGCTGAAGACGCCCATTGCCGACCCCGAGCGCCCCGTGGAAATTCTGCGGACGGTGCATTCGTTCGATCCCTGCCTGGCGTGTGCGGTGCACGTAGTGGACGCACGTGGAAGAAGGTACGCACAGGTAAAGGCGAGCTGAGGTGTGGAGGAGTCACCCGGAAAGGAGGCCCGCAATGGGCTCACTGGCACCAGGAGAACATGCATGGAGCGAGGCGCACAGACCCTACCCACTTACCTTGCCGGTCCGGACTTATGTCTGGGAGTTGCCGGTGCGGGTCTCGCATTGGTTCATTGTCCTGTCCATTGGCGTGCTGGGCTTCACGGGCTACTACATGCACGATCCGTTCATCGTGGCCAAGAGCAGCACATCGTTTCTGATGGCCCGGATGCGCTTCGTTCACGAAGTGGCGGCAGCCGTGTTCATCAGCGCGTTCATCCTGCGGATGTATTGGTTCTTTGTGGGGAATGACTGGTCGAACTGGCGGTCATTCTGGCCCATCAAGAAGCGGCAGTGGCGCGGCATGGGGCACATGGTCGCATATTACAGCTTTCTGAGGAAGGATCTCGTACACCACGTCGGCCACAACGCGCTGGCCGCAGTGACCTACCTCCTGATGTTCACCTTCATGCTGATCGAGATCATCACTGGGCTTACGCTCTATACGCATGTCCGGGGACCGTGGCTGCTGGGATGGCTGTTCCGGTGGATTCCTGGCGTGATCGACATCCAGTACTTGCGGCTCATCCATTTCTGCGTCATGTTTACCTTTTTTGCGTTCGTGATTCACCACGTCTACAGCGCCGTGCTGGTCTCGTGGGAGGAGCGCAACGGACTGATCGAGAGCATTTTCACGGGGTACAAGTTCATCCCCAGGCACGAATTGCAAGAAGACGCGCGGCAGGTGAAGTGATGGAGACCGTAGTGCTGGGACTGGGGAACGTTCTGCACGCCGACGACGGGGCGGGAGCACAAGTCATCAAGCGCCTGCGCGAAGATGCGCGCGTACCCCGCGATGTGAGTCTGATCGAAGGTGGTACTCTCGGTCTGGAGTTGCTTCCCTACGTTTGGGACTGTTCACGCCTCATCGTGATCGATGCAGTGGAGGTGGGACAGGCAGCGGGCACGTTAGTGCGGATGTCGGGGGAAGAGTTGAATTCCCTCCCTGGCAACAGCAACGTTCATCAATTGGGAGTCTCTGACCTGCTTGTGGCGCTGCGAATGATGGCACAGCGGCAACCAGCGGTCGTGCTGCTGGGAGTTCAGCCAGGGAACACGGATTGGAGCACCGAGTTGTCCCCCGCAGTCTCGGAGGCGATGGACGCGCTTGCGGAGGCTGCGATACGAGAGTTGCGCCAGAAGGTGCAGGCGGAGTTAGCCGCATAAGCCCCTTTCATAATGCGCTCACAAGCAGAAATGACTGACGAGCGATGAAGTACGTGGACGACTTTCGGGATCCGGCGATTGCTCGAAAGTTAGCGAGCGAGATCCGCAACCTGACTCACAGGGACCGTACGTACCGCCTGATGGAATTTTGTGGGGGGCATACCCACGCTATTTTCCGATTCGGACTTCACCAGCTTCTTCCACCAAACGTCGAGTTTGTTCATGGTCCCGGTTGTCCGGTGTGTGTCCTCCCGGCTTCGCGCGTTGATACGGCCATCAAAATCGCTATCGAAGAGGGGGTGATGCTTTGCACGTTCGGAGACGTGCTCCGGGTGCCCGGGGCAAAGGGCCGAAGCCTGCTCTCGGCGAAAGCGAGTGGGGCCGACGTTCGCATGGTCTACTCACCGATGGATGCCTTGCGATTCGCCGAGCGGAACCCCGATCGAACCGTGGTCTTCTTTGCGGTGGGTTTTGAAACAACTGCCCCGACCACGGCATTCGCGGTCGTTTATGCTCGGGAGCACAGATTGAGCAACTTCCTCGTACACTGCAACCATGTGCTCACCCCCTCCGCGATCCAGAACATTCTCGAGAGCCCCGAGCTTCGCAAATGGGGAGCACCTTCACTGGACGGCTTTCTTGGCCCGTCCCATGTCAGTGCGATCATCGGTTCTCACCCATATGAATTCTTTGCCGAAGAATACCGCCGGCCGGTGGTGATTACCGGCTTTGAACCGATTGACGTTCTTCAAGCCGTGGGAATGCTGGTCTGCCAGATTAATGAAGGCCGAGCCGAAGTGGAAAACCAATACACTCGGGTGGTTACGCGGGATGGTAACCGAGCAGCCCAGGCCGTCGTGGCAGAGGTGTTCGAACTTCGTAAACTCTTTGAGTGGCGCGGGCTGGGGCCAATTCCCTACAGCGCTCTTCGCCTCAAAGCTGCTTTTGCAGACTTTGATGCCGAGAAGCGCTACCCAATACCTGTACCTCCCGTGCCCGATCATCCTGCTTGCGCGTGCGGCGCGATTCTTCGAGGATTGAAGCAGCCAACCGACTGTCGCCTTTTCGGAAAAGCGTGCAGTCCAGAGAGACCTTTGGGTTCCTGCATGGTTTCATCGGAGGGCGCCTGCGCGGCTTATTACAATTACCGGGGGGCGACGTTATGAGGATCCTCCTCTTATGTCATTCGTTTAATAGCCTCGCCCAGCGCCTTCACGTCGAATTGAGAGAAGCTCGACATGCAGTCACCGTGGAGCTGGACATCCACGACTCTATCACGGAAGAGGCCGTGGCTCTGTTTCGCCCTGACCTAGTGATCGCCCCTTTCTTGAAACGAGCCATCCCGGAGAGCGTATGGCGACGCTGCCGATGTCTGATCGTTCATCCGGGCATCAAGGGTGATCGCGGGCCTTCCGCCCTGGACTGGGCGATCCTGCGCCAGGAGCGGGAGTGGGGCGTGACTGTCCTCGAAGCAAATGGGGTATTCGACGCGGGTGATATCTGGGCAAGCCGAAGGTTTCCAATGCGAGAAGCCACAAAAGGAAGCCTCTATCGGAATGAAATCAGTGAGACCGCAGTATCGTGCATTTTCGAAGCGATTGAGAAGGTCTCCTCTGGAACGGAGTACGCCCAAGCGCTGGACTATTCCTCCCGCGATGTCGTCGGTCGGCCCCATCCCCCGATACGAAAGCCCGACCGCTCTGTGGACTTTGCACTGCATGATACGGATGAGATTCTGCGCCGGATCCGATCGGCCGATGGCACCCCAGGTGCGGCAGGAGAATGGTTTGGCGAGGAATTCCACTTCTACGATGCGTATCCTGATGGCGGCTTGCGAGGAGAACCCGGACGCCTGATCGGAAAACGCAATGGTGCAGTCTGTGTCGGAACCACGGACGGGGCGGTCTGGATTGGCCACCTGCGACGCGATCAGAAAGACGAACTCCCACCTTTGAAGCTTCCTGCTGTTGCGGTTTTGGGCGAGCAGAAGCTTGTCGGCGTTCCAGAGCTACCACCATGGCGGGGGCGGACTTACCGGGACCTCTGGTACGAGGAACGTAACGAGGTGGGTTATCTTCACTTCCCGTTTTATAACGGAGCCATGAGCGTAGACCACTGCGCGCGCCTGCGTCGCGCGCTTAAAAAGGCCAAGTTGCGTCCCACTAAAGTCATTGTTCTCCTAGGCGGCCCGGAGTTTTGGAGCAACGGGATCCACTTGGCCGTGATCGAAAACGCCACAAGCCCCGCCGAAGAATCGTGGCGCAATATTGAAGCCATGAATGATTTGGTATTGGAGATCGTCGACACACCCCATCACATTACGATATCAGCCCTGCAAGGAAACGCCGGGGCAGGAGGAGTGTTCTTGGCTTTGGCTGCCGATCACGTTTGGGCGAGAAACGGCGTCGTTTTGAACCCGCATTATAAGGGCATGGGAAACTTATACGGTTCGGAATATTGGACCTATCTGTTGCCCGGGCGTACAGGGAACGCCAGGGCTAGCGAGATCGCCCAGGCCAGACTGCCCGTTGGTGCAAACGAGGCGCTACGTTGGAGATTGATCGATGACTGCTTCGGAGAAAACCCAGAGAAATTCGTCTTGCTTGTCAAAGAACGAGCCGAGGCGCTTGCAGCCGACCGCGCTCTCGCACACTTTGTGGAGGAAAAACGACGCCGGCGGGAGCACGACGAAGCAATAAAAATGCTTGCCTGCTATCGGATGGAGGAATTGGAACGGATGAAACTCAATTTCTTCGGTTTCGACCCCAGTTATCACATTGCTCGTTACAATTTCATCCGGCACGTGCCTAAGTCCCGAACGCCCTCCTACCTTGCAAACCACCGCTCGACCCGCAGGGCCGGGCTGGAGAGCAATGGCCTGCTTTATATTCACGTCGAAGGGGCTTTCGGTTGCCGGGACACTGTACAGGGCGAACAATAAGCGGGATCACCTGCAATGCCCTTATTGCCGTATGCGCTTGTGCTTGCGTCTCGGCAGACAAGGGGGATGTTGGGGGCTTGAATCGTGGCCCGGTTCGGCGCAAGCTGACGCTAAGCGCCCATACTGGGGACCCGTGTTCCACTCAACCTTCAAAGTGACGCTTATCTGTTTTCTTGCCCTTGCCTGTTCCTTACCGGGATCGTCTGGCTGTTCATATTGGGAAAGCCGCCGAGCAAAAGCCATCTTACACGGAAATGATCTTTTCGAGATTCACTGCAGGGGCTGCCATGGTCGTAAAAGAGTCGACCTAGAAAAAGTGCCTCCTGACTTGCACGGTGTCTTCGACCGCAGGCTCCTTCCTAGTGGAAGATTTGCCACGGATGATCTGGTTCGCTCCACGATACTGACTGGGCGAAGCGGCGTTATGCCTTCTTTCGAGGGAAGCCTAAGCGACGAAGACATCCAAGATATCATTCTCTACCTTCACACCTTAAAGGTGCCTTCAAGGGCCGCAACTCCAGCTGCGGGCACACCGGACCGCACTTCGGGGGCAGCAGTTGAAATGAGCACCGCCGCTCTCTTAGACCGGCAA